>JGI24158J21664_10000285_pt1 | contig 41858 bp, 32 predicted proteins | sample Ectturendosymbi3_FD_21664 | JGI IMG/M metagenome (IMG submission 21664) | reverse complement strand
CATCAGGAATAAATGAAATGCAACAGTTAGAAAGAAAAAATAAGGATGCAATTTTAAGGCATTCGTACAGTATTGCGTCATATAGACCATTGTGTAGTACGTCATATAGACATTACGTTTTCGGCATAAGCCGAAACGTTGAATAAAATAATGTTTTTCATTATTATGGCTGTTTTGTTTGCAATAAGAATCTACAGCAACTCCGTTTATTGTTTACCAAAGATTTGAAGTAATTCTACACATCTTCAGTCCTGAAAGCTTTTTCAAATAGATTCCCTCGATCATTGAGTAAGCTAGCTTTTAGGTATGCGAAGTTCTTTTGTGACTAACTGCCACATTTAACCGATCACCAATCAGAAAACGTGTTGCAATAACTTGATGGAAGTGCGGATGGTGTCGATGTCAGCACCAACTAAAATTTAACAAGTGGAATTAACTAATTTAGGTGAAAAATGAGCAGATTGCTTCGCCTGGCTTTCTGTGTTCCAAGTCTGTCTTCTACCGTATGTATTTCACACGCTTCAGACTTGACAACCTTCTAAGTATGTTGTTCAGCCGTAGAAAGTCGAGCAGATCGCCCAAGCGGACGAAGCACGGCGCGAGCCGGTCGCGATCCTCCCACGAGCGCGAAAGTCACCATTCGCGCGATCGATCGGCGCGCTCGCGACGCCAGGAACAGGTCAACGCGTCCAGCGACAGCCTGTCGTCGGCGACTGTCACCAGCGGGGAGCCCATTGCGTCCAAGTCCTCCCACCATGGGTCCCCCGATGTGCGAAAGCGGTACGTGATGTTGCCAGCTGCACGCTGTTGACAGTTTTGCCGGCGGTATTGGTATTAGCAGTTGAATTTGAAAAGTTGGACATTTGCTCGGCGAAAGCCTAGTTGAAGTTATCGGTTTGGGTGGTTTCCCCAGACAAGTTTGAAACTTGACAGGCGGGTGTGGGTTTTCGAACAATGATTTAACGTTGTACNGCAAATTGCTTAGACAGCGCGGTCTTGCATGTCAGTTGTGTTGAGCATTTGTGTGAAAAGGNGACAAATGCTGGTAAAAACAACNTAAAATGTCAGTTGCTGTTAAGTAAAATGAGTATCACCTGTAGCTTTTTGTTTTTNCGTCTGTAAAACAAGTTTTATTCACTGTGCAAATCAATCAGCCCAGATTGGTATAATGCACACAGTGTCAAATAAAAAATAGGCAAACTTCCCTTGTTGGAGATACGCTAGCAGTTGCCAATGGAACCCTACACGTATTCGATCAACTTCCTTGAAAATCTTCGGTAAATGTCAAAATCATGGTCTGAGCCGCACAGTATTTTCATTGTGGGATCGAATGCCCTTATTTTGGTTATACACAACGAATTAATCGTTTGGGAATCTAGTATCTGACGATTCGAGATGTAGTGTACGATTTACTGTGGTCTGCCGGCTTTCCGTAAACTTTAATAAATCAGTGGAATCGGATGCTGCCCAAAGAAAGCTTATTATTTCCGTGAATGCAAATTGCTCTCGGTCTGTTTTATTCGAAGCATCTTACGCGGACCAATACGTCGCGCGGTGTCAACATCGCCATGCGTGTTAGTGCGAAATTGTTCGATCGCGAAAGTCGTTCGCGCTCCATTGCGGGTCTTCTGTCAATGCCTTGTACGAAAATGCATCATCAGCTGGGATGACATGTGACCGTCTTTGCAGGTCAAGCCACAAGTCCGACAAGCCGTCGTCGCATAGATCCTCATCAAGGAGCAAGTACAACGATGAATACGACGAATTGTCCGACGCCAAAGGGTAATCTGTTCACCAAGCGCGCGATTACATTTGGCTGTGTTTTGCGATTTAAGGAATGGTGATGGCGTTCACAACTACCCGATCGAGTGCTTTCTGATCCAGCTGCAGTTTCAACTCGCGGTGACCACCGAGTTGCTGCTGAGTTTGCTCTGGCCACGCACCTCCCTGGAAGCTTTTGGTTGTGAAGCCACCGCGGTTGTTGTGCGCGGAGTAACCCTCTCGCTAAGCCCGATGTTATTTTTGTCGTAATCTCTTAAATTCACGCTGTTTCGCTCCGCTTCCAACCGTGTTTGTACGCGTGCGGATTAAGCAAGTCGTGTCGGAACGCTGGCGCTTCGCCCTCCCGGCGAGCTTTCAACATCGCGAGAGAAAGAATGCTTTTGTTGAATGAGTGAGGCCAAGGCGCAGCGTGATTGCAGCAGCTGGCACTGCTCGCTTACCTCACACGAAAACTTCTCGTCTTCAGGCTGTCGCCGAAGCCCCGCCAAGTGCGTGACAGGCCCAGCCTCCCTTCACCCAGACAGCAAGCTGTAGCGCGCGCCGTCAAATTCGGATTTCCCGGAGACGACGGTGTCATCCCGTACATTGACGACACGGCCAGTCCAGAAGAGCATAAGGTAAAGCAGCAGATGCTTGTTGTTCAGCCCTGCGCTCAATGCGATTTTACTTCCGCGTTGTCGTCGCTGAGCAGCATTGTTTTTACCTGGAGGGAACATCGCAATTTCCGTGCCTGTTGTCTATTGGAAATATTGGCATGATCGTGTTTGAAACTAGAGTGTGTTTGATTCTGTTTTTTTCTTCATATGCCGTTTGCTTGCGTGATTTTTGCTGCTGACTGCCCGACGTTCAGGCTTAAAACTGTCACAGTGAAGTTGATTTCTTTTTCCAACCTTACAGATAAAAACACGTGTAGAACACATTAAAAATAGGACGATTTATAGTTTTACTCCTTGGCAGTTTCTATTGTTTGAACTGGGAGCTGTTCCCAGAAAAAAGAGTAAGACATTTGCCCAGGCAGGCGAAACCTGGAAACTTCAGTGTTCCGCCACGCGTGCAAAGTGTGCTTCAGCTTTAACTCAGATAACATGCAAGTTTCCAGTGCGTTAGTTTGATTTTTACACCAGTGTGCGGACGAGACATGGGGTAGCGTCATCGCGCGTACAGGGAAGGCTAGTTGCAGCTTAGCAGATGATTGTCCGTTGAAATACATTTCAAAATACCAAGGCTGTGGCAGTCAGCTCCGCTTGGATAGCAATGATCAAGTTGCTATTGCAGTTAACTTGGTTTGCAAGGCATTACGTTTGCCACCTTGACATGGTCCGTTTGTGTTCGTGTGTCTCCAGGGACCGCGGGACGAAATGCCATCTTGTTGAAGCTTGTGTGGCGCCTTATCTAATCGTTAGCGGTCGCTTTATTAAAAATGCAATTATTCCCGCGCGTTCATCGACCCAGCGCTCGCGAGCGACGTCCTTGTGAGTGACGGACTTTCGCGTTAGCTGAGCGTGGAATCGACGCTGCCGTATTGATTTTTGTGTGTGTGATCGAGCCGAAAGAAGCGCCGGAATAAATCGTGTCAAACGAGCTGACCTCAAAGCGTCATTGAAAGCGCTGTTCGTTTCAAAGCATGAACTTACTCTATGGTAGTGGTAGTGGTGCTTCTTGTGAGCCGTATCACAGCAAAGTTTTTTATTAGTTTTTTAAGTTTTTTATTAACACACATTTGCTTGAAGTTGCACTGTTCAACTTCTACCTTAAACGGAAACAAACTGTTCGTCTTGCCTAGTGGCAGACAGGTACTCCTGCCACCCGTGACCATCTGCAAATATTGAAACGCTTCTTTTGCAGAAGAGATTTCACGAGTCTCGCCACCGATCCGCCGACGCCGTTTTGGCCAATCCTGAAGTGGTCAAACGGGCTCTTCCCCTCAAGTCGGGCAGCCGGCGCGGCAGGTCGCGAAGGAGAAGCAGAAGTCCGAAACGCCGGATCAGCTACATGGAGGCGATGGAGTCGAGCGAAGACTTAACTGTGAGTGTAAATCGACGTCTCCTCGAAACATGCAACTGCTCTTGTTTTGTTGCATTGGATTGAATTGAATTGCCGATGTCGCAGTTTTTTTCTTGACACCTTCAAGGTTTCCTCTTAAACAATAATTAATGGGTAAGGTAGCTTTATTTTCAACCACGTTGTTTTTCCAATCACTCACTAGGTGCTTCCTTTGTGTAGTAAGTGCTGACTGATTTGAGCTCCAGGCCAAGCTTGCCTGCAGTTTGTGAATGTGAAGGATTTCGTAAAGCAGCTTAGTCTTTATCCGCACCACATGCAATCATTACGCACATGACCAACGTTCAGCTGGTACATACTGTGCGTGTGAAGGTCACGTTCTTGCTTGTTGCCGACACAAACCAGTGAAGTTACTGTGCATCTTTGCGCTTCGCAGCCTGATCCCGACACGGACGAGTCGTACGACGTGGTGCGGGCGAGCTCGGACAACGACAATCGACTGGGTGAGCTATCGCGCGTCGCTTGAAAGCGGTTCCCCCCCTCTAGTCTGTTTTTTGTGCCGCGTGTGGAATGTGAAAATCCTAATCGTAGTTCTGTTGGACCGATCATCAGATTGTACCATTTAAAACCGGGGGAGCCCTACTTAGATATTTATTTCAGGTCTAATGCTGAATATTTTTTGTCATTGTTTTCAACGTTTTTCTTATCTTGCTTATGTGTTGCACGTTTGCAAACCCAGGCTCGCAGTCACGTTTTTTTGTCATACATAATTTTTTCTTAAATGACTGAAAAAAATTAAGTAAATGTCTGAAAATTCACTTAATTTTTTTCGGTCACAAGGAAAAATTCGGTCTATGGCCGAAAAAAAAAACGTCTGAAAATATACGCTGATGAATACCGTTACGGCAGGTTTCAATACTGCTACGAGACAAATGACCGATATGTTTCAGCGAAAAAAGAACAGTTTACAGTTGGCGCCCGGGAGCAAACCACAATGTCAGTCGCGACCTCAGCAGCTTCACGTTGTTGCGTTGTTGTCGCAGGCCAATACGGACGCTGCAACTCGGCAGACAGCATCCTTTCCACCGCCGAACCCACCGGGAAGGTCGTTTTGCGCAAAGAAAAACGATCGACGAGCGCTGGTAAGCTACGCCTCCGTTATCTTCCTCTGGTCGTGGTAAAACAAACGCTTCCGGCAGCGTTGCGCGTATACTGCACTCCGCTCTGTTTGGCGATCGCGAAAGCTCTCTCCAGGCGCAGCGTCGTGAACAAAACCGACCGCAGTGCTGATGTGCTGCGGCCGTCGCATGCCTACAACCGGGTTGCAGAGCCTTCGTCTTTAATCGGATTTCTCGACCGTTATCGTTGCATCGAGATGTGTCTCGGTAGGGCGGGGCCGCCACTGTTGCTGTTCTACAGTGGTCCGAGACCTTCCACGCAATGTCCTTATCAACTGCAATACGTTTGTGTCTTGCGTCTCTGCCGTGCAGCGAACGTGCGCTGTCCAAGGTTAGTAAGCTTAGGCTAGAAGTCGGATGTATGCGGCGCAGAAGGCAGTGCAGTACGTGAGGTGTCTAACCGGGCTCGAGTGCGAATGTTAGTCGCCGGGCGGTCGAGATGAATGGAGGTTGCGCTGCAGTCCTCGCCGATTGAGACCAAAACTACACAGAACGCGAAGTCTGTCGGATGCACGAAAGGCATCTGTGAGTGTAAAGTTCAGAGGGAAATCGATTTTTTTAGTGAAGTTGCAGCCTCGAATTGGTGTTTTTTTCACGCTGTTTGCCACACAAGAAGACATAAGCACCTGTTTGAAGCTTTTGGCATGGCGTGCTGATCCCGGCTTGCTGTGGCCAAAGTGCACCAGTTTTAAGATTGGGCTCATTCAGTAGTTAAGAAGTGTTTATTGTTTAGAGTAGATCTCCAGCCGCACCAGTGTCTTTAGTTAGCGACGCATACCGCGTGTTGCATTGCGTGTTTTCCGGACATGATTTGCTATTCGATTGCGTTTTTTGTTTGTCTTTTCTTCGTGGCGCTTGGTCTTTTTTATCGTCCTGGCAACCTCACTTCCGCAGCGGTCGTTAACAGTCACGCCGGTTCGAACCGATGCTGCCAGTCGTGGCAGCACCGTGCTGTTGTGATTTAAAAGCGGTTGCCCTGTTAGTGATGATTTGCTTTTGACCGCCAAAAGGAAGGATGCATAAGTTCCTGACGTGCTTGCTGACTGCTGCTGCAGTGTGCTGTTGCCTGTGATGATGCGAGGAACTGCGCCCACTTACGATCTTGCCCGTATGACGCATTCGTCAATGATGCCACTTCCTGCACAGTTCCAAATCGACCGTAGAAGACCACGGTGGCGAATGCGTCAAAGTTAAAGTGCGACGGCGTAGAAACGCGCGCGCTGCCTGTCAAATTTTGCACAATGAGTAATGTCGTTTCAGCTTGCCAACGTCGACATTGCTGTTTTGCTAAGTTGAGGAAACCCAAGAGAACGGCGTTGCGTGCTATGCGTACCGCCTTTACTTGGTGTTAGTTCTACTACCGCAGTTCAATGACGAAAGCTTGAACAGTGAAACCTGTCTGCAACACGGCCAGCAGAAGATTATTTCTGGTGTCGAGGAAGACATACTTGCAGTGTGCTATGGTAGACAGCAATAGAAGGAACTGTAGGTTCGATAGATAGCACGCTGTAAACCGTCAGAGTTTGGGATGAAGCTGTGAGTTAGCCCCCTGGTTCTGCACCCAGCTGTCTCGCAGTGACTTTTGTGCTGTTTCTCACGGTCGCGAAACATCTATCTAGCTCAGTGTTTCTCAACCTGAGTCCGCAAGCGTTATAGGGGCAAGCAAGTTTTGTGTAATGCCTTCACACAATAACTTTGTACAATTGACGTGTTTGTTCGTAAAGCGATTAAAATGCACCTAGCCAGCATAAAAAAGTCACCAATTTGCTGTTCCGCATGGCATTTTCTTAAGCGTAAAGTTTTTATCAAAACTGCAGTTTGTTCTTAGTTTGTAATTGCTAAACGAAAGCAGGCGTTTGCGTACAACGACCAATATACTTGAAACATGGATTTACTTCACTCAGTTGTGGTAAATGGTGAAATCCGGCCACAATTCGTGCATTGCATAGAATCCTTGCTCAAGATCTTTCAAAGAAGCTGCGTCGTAATCTTGAGTAAAAATATGTAAAATACCTTGACGAAATCCTTGAGCTTTTTAAAGAGGAAAAACACCAGGTAACGTGAAGTCGTACTTCTCGTCCATCTACTTCAGGAGTAAAAACTTACTCCCATAGTAAAGAAGTGCGTGCTTCTGTTTCTGTTGCTTGGAAAAATGCAAGAGCGAAAGCACCTTATAAAGCAGGAGAGAGCTTGGTCAAACCAGCAGCCGTGAAGATATCCAGGATGATGTGCAATGTTGCCGTAGCTAATGAGTTACCTATGGCTTTTCTTCAAACCACTATCAGGTGGAGCAATAAAGAACTCCCAGCGGACATTCTGAAACAAACTGTTGCTGCTGCGAAGACGAGGTGAAATTTTCAGAGTTGGGCGAGACTACAGATTTAGAAAACGATGCACAGTTCGTGCTGTTCGCGCGATGCTGTGCGACTAAGAACTACCTGGAACGATTTCTCTTTTGCTGTCCACTTGCCAAACATACCACAAGAAAAGAAATGTTTAAGAAAGTGGATCCCTTCACTAAGGTACGTCAGCTTTCGCGGACGCACTGCGTGTCTGTTTGTTGCGGTGGTGCTTCGGCCGTGGTAAGAATGAAAAAGGCTTTATGAATTTATGAAAAAGGAAAACAAAAATATTTAGATGGTCTTCTTCGTCGAGAAAAATCAAACTGCGAAGAAATCTAAGATCTGACAGTTTTTAAATTCATTTCATGTGCGGTTGATCACATCAAATGCCGTCCCTTACGCATTCGTTAATTTGGTGCTTTGTGTGGCGAGATGGGGACAGAACATAGTGGGCGTTTGTTTCATTTGAACATCCGTTGGCTCATGAGGAAAGATGCTGGAGAGAGTGGCCCACACGAAACGACACCGGTGCGCTATTAAAAGAGCAGAATCACAGTTTTGCTGAACGATCCATCGACAGCAAGTGGATTGCCAAATAGCTATTCTTAGGTGATTTTTTATACGTTTGAATCAGCTGAACAACTCCATACACGGAAATGTTAAAATACTTTACAATTTGTCCGAGACATCGTCTCGTTTGAACGTAAAACACAGTTATGGATCCATCCCCTTGAAAATGGAAGAATATCTGCGTTTCTGGCATTAAACGCACTTGCAGAAGAAGTAGAAATTAATTTGCACTGCATTCATCAAATCTTTCTTGAGTGCCTTGCTACATCTCTCCGAAATGGATAGATATATTCCTTCTCACAACAACATCAAAACATTTAACTGGGTGCGAAACCCTTTTGTGGTGTCAGAGCTACAGGTTCATTGTGAAGTGGATTGCATTGCTGAACAGGAGATTGAGCTGCAAAGTCGACAACAGTGGAGTTTGACTCACTTTTGAGTGGATGTCCAAACCAAATCTTTCTGATCTGTGCCGGGAGGCAACAAAAGCTCTTTCTTTTTCCAACTACATATCGTTGTGAAGCTGTTTTCCAGCGATATAAATATTTTTAAAACCAAGCACCGACGCCAACTTCAACCAGAAGACGATATCAGATGTGCGTTGACGACCACAGGCCCTTATTTCGACAAACTTGTGAAAGAAACTCAGAGACAAGACTCTCATTGAAATTTGTGAATGTGGGCGATGAACCAAGATTGCTAAAACTAGTGTTTGTGTCATTCTCGTAACTTTAGTCTATCTCGAGTCCGCGAAGATTTAGGGTCCGAAAATAGTCCGTGTCTTGAAAAGGTTGAGAAACACTGACAGCTGGTATAAATACATTTGAATCTTACGTGTTGTGTGACTTCTGTTGCAAAGCACTGATAGCGTGCTCTTTTGCAGCCGATCTTTTGATAGAAAACTTATGAATTTGGCGCTGGATTAAATTCTTTAATGCACAGATCGCGAGTCGCTGAAAGGCGTTTACCGCCGATCATACCAGATCGCCACTAGCCCCGGAGCGTCTCATCCGCCCGACGTTGATTTGCTGAGGTAAATTTGTGGTAAATAACTGTGGAATGCTTTTTTGTGATGTGTAACATTAGAATTTTAGTGCTTCGCACGTCTGTCAAAATAATCTTTTGTTAAGTCTAAAGGAAGCACTTCAACGTTTTTACAGCTTGAAACATGCAGGATAGCGCGCCCTGTCATACTCTGATTTATTTTACAATGGTTGACTAACGCTCAGAAAACATACGGGTTTTCCTAACGACAGCATGAGCGTTGTTGATGCCTTGTAGAAGCTTTCTTCGTATTAAAGTGGTTTAAATGACCTTAGAAGAAGCCGAACTGATGCTTCCTGCGCGCATCACCCGATGTTTGAAAATGTAGACCTGAGTGGCAGCGCGTGGGACACTCGTTTCGCGGGGCACTGCGCGTTTGCGTCGGGTTGCGTTTTGCAGCGCTTATCATTTTTGGCAACGTCGATCAAAAAACTGTGCAAGTGGTGCTTAGCAAATTAACTTGTCTCCAGAACCCCCCACCACAAGAGACAGCCGAGCATCAGAAAACTGAAGAACTTCTTCGGTGAATCGGTATGTGGAGTTTTTTTGCAATACGAACAGGATAAGTGTCAACGTAACGAATACACTCGAAAGTTGTGTGGTCATTCCTATGCGATTCGGTGTAGTTTGAGTTACTTCGAAATGTTATCTTTTTAATTCACAATAAAAAGCGTCGTGAACATCGTAAAGCAATTGCAATTATACCAGGATATGCATTCAAGTCAGTTCCGTTTCTCTTGATTGTTTTCAACAAAACACAGACGAATGGTGACGTGACCAAAGGAATTAATTATATTTTTCATGTGCTGACAGGCAGAACGCGTAAGTGCACGTTGACGCTGTAGTGGATTTGTCGTGGGTTGGTGTGCATGTGGTTTCAGTAATTAACGTCAGAACTAAACATGTGTCTTTGATCAATGTGGTTTAGTTTTGCTTCATTATCTTTGCTGATACCTGTGCGAAACTTTTAGTTTGGACTGGAGCCGTAGCGCGTAGAACGGTGGGGGTGTATTTAGCGCATCTCGAGCCTTCGTTGACCCTCGAGCAGGCCCGGTGTAACTGGCACTTTTCCCATCTCTGCGATCAGAGATTCCCAACGTTAATGTCCAAACGCCCGTCGTCATTTTCAACGTGGCTGCTCTCCGATGTTACTTGGTAGGTAATGGACGCAACAAAGCAAAACAATGTGAATGTAATTTGTCATAATATTAAGACGTTGCTATCCCGCTGCTCCGTCACATAAAGTGTATATACGTGTGAGTCACAGAGATGTCACTTAAAATTGCATGTATGTGTTCATATTGATTTCTTCGCGTTTCCTGGACAGCCAAGAAAACTGTCGTTTTTGCGCAGACGCCGCAGATAGTGGAGGCCCAAGGTGTCGAGGGCCGGCGGGGCTCTCGGGCCAGCGCACTCAAACCTGTTGCCACCCTCGACCTTGAGGACTATGACGACACTGTCATCAGAGAAGGCTTCTTGTCTTTCAAAGTAAGATTTTGCTCATGTCGCAGTTGCATTGTGATGTCATAGTTGTACAGTATTGTAAATTATTTGGTCAGCTGCTGGTACTGCCTTCCGAAACCCATGATAAGTTTGATGCACACAAAGGATCCGATACTGTTAACGCGGAAATAAGTTGTGACACTGGCGTTGCATTTGTTTGTGAGCTAAGTTCCTCAACCAGTTTCTAACGTCCACACAATTGATGAACAGGCACTTTTCTGTGTGTAAAGTTAAGCGGTTGACTAAAGAGCCCAAAGCGTGCAGAAACAATGTTTTGTTTTGCTAGCAAACTCTGAGAAAAACCACATTGCATAGGCTGCTGTGTCTCGTGCATGAATTGCCCTATTCATGTTTTCCTCGTTCGGTTTGTGTAGGTCGCCACTATTGAGAAAGGCAAGCGCACGAGCTCGCAAAAACTGTGGAAGCTGGTGTGGGTGGTGCTGAAGGAACAAAATATCTATCTCTGCAAGGACTGGACAAGAAACAAACAGGTATAATTGCATTGCGACCAGAAACTTAATATATGTGGCCGTTTCGTTGATCGAGCAGCGTAAATATCGCTGTCAACCAATTATCGTTGGTCATTTGGCGTGATATCGAAAAGTGTGCAAGGTCGATGCAAAAAACAACGAGGGACTTTGGCGGCGGGGACTGCTTGTTTGAAACCTGGTTTTATGTGCAACTGTTGATTTGTTGTCTACAACTGTTGATTTGTTGTCTACAACTGCTGATTTGTTGTTTACTCGGTCGCATCGCAACCGATACGGTCTTGCCGAAAGTGACATGCCCGTCGTCATGGAAACGGATGCTCGCAAAGAAACATTTCTACTTCCTGGTTGAAGGGCCGCGTTTCACTTTGTTGACCATCGGCTGCGTTTAGTATCGTGCTTATTTGTTTTCTTCTCCAGGACATGCCGTCGAATGGCCAGGCGACTGCGACGGCGAACAGCAGCGGATCCCAAACTCCGTCGCAGCTCATCCTGGAGGAGGAGGAGCCGCTCAACATCCAAGGATCTCTCGTCTCGATCGCGTATAACTACGTGAAACGCAAAAACGTTTTCAAAGTGACCACGGGAAATGGATCGGAGTACCTGTTTCAGGTGCGCGTGATGCTATTTTTTTTCGCTGAGGCGTTTCGGTCATTTGTCCCATAGTAGTATTGAAACCCACCCTAACAGAATTCATTAGTCTATATTTTGATGCATTGTGACCGAATTGACATAATTTTTGCGGTCATTACAAAAAATTCGGTCTATGGCCGACCTATAACTGAAGAAAAACATGTGATGTGAGCATCTTTTTTGTTGCCTTTGTGTTTTTTTGAATATGATGACTGATGTAATGCTTGCACATCCCTCTGCGGTGTAAGCTGCATGAAAATCTTGTTTTGAGCGTGGACTTGCCTGAAATACTCCCTACCTCAAAGTTGTGCAAGGCTCGCCGCCCCTTTGCTGGCTGTGTAAGAATAACCTGATCCCACAAACCAGTGGGGCTCTATTCGCTGCAAATTCACCTTCAGTCAAACAAGCCATGCGCAAAACTTGAACTGCGTCCTGAAAGTTTTCAGCAACCGCAGAAACTCTCGTGATTCCTACTGATCATTAACTTGTGGCACTGGGGGGTCCACTCCCCAGCGCGCCCAACAATCGAAAGACGACCCCGTCTATGGAAGTGTCGCATGAAGGGATTGTTTGCAGCTTCAGGTCCACTTTAAGCGACAGTTTTTCAGAGCTGCAGAGATGTGGCCTGAGAAAAGTTGTTAAACATCCCACGAAGGCTTCGATATTTAATGTCACACTGGTGGCGGGCAGAGGCGTTGTTTTGTATGCTCTCATGAGAAACCCACATCATTATTTTGCCGTTTATATACAACTGTTGGTCATTGTAACTTTCATCACTGAAGAAACTCCGTTAACTCCGTGTTGGACGTAAAGTCCGTTCTTGGAGTGTTTTTCAACAAACGGGACAGGCGGCTTCCAAGTGGGCCACGCAGCTACATGAAGAAGTTTTGCAATAGTAATTGTGCTTGGGAAACAGTAATAGTCGACCCAGGTGGATATTAGGCGAACGGGGCTGTCGCCTCCGCCCCTTCTTTGAGAATTTCGCACTAAGTTTTTACTTGTTTTGTTAAAAAGCTTATGAACCACTCTGGAGCCACATGTAATAAGCTCTGAACCTAGTCATATGTTTTTCAAAGTAAATTGAAAATTACGCGCAAATGTGGTAAAGGGGGCGCTTCAACAACTTTAATGTGCAGACAAAGGATAATTTAAAATCAAATTACTTCAAACAATTTTCAATGTGAAATTGATGTTCACGCAGAAGCAAATTCCCAGACAATGATAAATTTAACTTGCCTATCCACCTAGTCCCATATCTGTGTTTCGCAGTGGCGACGTTTTCGGGCCCCTTTCTGAAAGTTTACCTCGGGCCCCAAAATTATAATATCCACCTCGTAGTCGGCCAAAAGATGATACCAGCAATTTTGAAATTAATTGCTTTATGGGTTGTTGCTTGAGAATGAACGGGTGTTTGCTTTGCAACTACCATTTAACCAAGACAGTGCTGCATTGCGAATGAGATACTGCGCTACCTTTTTTCATAAAAAAGCGATCAAAACCACGCAAAAATGGGTTTTAGAACATTTTGCACATCGCTCCTTTCGTTTCTTATTTTCGTACTTCTCGTCTGCTTCCAGGCCGAAGACCGCGACGACATGCTTGCTTGGATCAACTCAATCCAAGTCAGCGGCAATCATGACAACCAGGACGGCAAGGTCATTATAAACGAAGACCTGATATTGCGGAAGACAAGCCAGATCGAGTCCGGGTAAGTGGGGTCGTTGTTGTCGCCATGCATGTTGGGCCTCATTTAAATATTGGCCAGTTGTGGTAGAAGTGGAGGTTCGATTTGTCGCAGACGGTCAGTTCTGCTCATTTCCTTGTAATCGTTTGTAAACGCAATGTCATTTAGGATTGTGAATGTTCCAAGGCCCGGGTTGACCACGGGAACCGTGGCGCGCTTATTTAAATTCTGAAACAGTCTTTCTGTGGTGCGTTTCTGGTCTTATAAGAAGGAATTCTTGTTGCTCAGGGCGAGATACGCTGTTTCAGCTTTAAAGTCGTAATGTTACTCCTTTCTGAGAAAAAAAGGATAATTTTGACGGGCAACCTTTTTCGCGAATTTGGGAGCCTTGCGTTCAACAGGCGCGATCGACGTCCTAAACAGTTTTGCTTCTACTCCCAGTCAAGTGGCGCAGCGCGTTGGCCACGCGCTTCTCAAGCTGATAGACGTGGTTCGATTACCGTTTGGTTCACAGCGAACGGTACAACGGTATTTTCGGCCTTATCAGCCTCGTGCTAGACGTTTATCAGTGGGTACAAACGAAAGTGTCACGTGCGGTGTTACCATTGGTTAGCCACCAGTGCAGCATTCTCTGCCGAAGTGGACGCAAGGCCCTCGGTGCCAAATTTGAGCTAGGAGGCTTGAACATTCGTGTTACTACAAATGGAGTGCCAAGCGTGCATAATGAAACCTTGTTCCCAGAGATTTTGGCAACTGTTTTGAATACGCGACAGATGAGGAATTGTGTTAAAGGTCCACAACATGTGTCGGTTGAAGATTGTCACATATTTTTTCCTGCAGTCTGAGTTGCAGAAAACAAACCCATGAAAGTGAAATGAAACTTCTTCAGCACCAACGTTTACCAGTGATTTTCTGTGAGAGACTTGGAGAGAAGAGTAAAAACGATTTGAAAAGCTACTGTTTTAAGTGTGCTAATTGCTCTTTGAACTTCGACGATGGATCACGCCCATCACTAATGAACGAAATTTTCAAGCTTCTTTTCAGTTTAGGAAACGCATTAAGCTGAATTGAAATTTTTAGCAAAGGCATTGGTGTCCGTAGCCAAAACTTTTGCAGAGGTGCTGAGCTCGCGAATGTGTTATTTAAACCGCGCTGATCAAAAGTCCTGTGCCGGTCAGTTCGCTTCGGGTCAGCACACCCATGCGCAGTTGTCCGCGCAGCATTTGCCACGACGCAACCGCCATGTCGTGTCGTCAGACCCAAATCTCGATTTGGACTTCTGGTGCCTGGCATCATTGGTCAGCTGGTCTTGGTCGCGTGAACTGTAGCTGGTGCACCGTCAGCAGCAGCTTGATTTTGAAAAATACAAATATGGCGTTTGTGAACAGCGGTTAGCGTCCGAGGGTGCATCTCCTCATCGTAGGCCGATGCAGGAAGGCTGCGTGTGTTTCTTCCTACTCAAGTCCTACTCTATTTGTCGGTAGAGAAGCGGTGAGAGCCGATAAATTAGTTTGTCCGTTTCCGACTTGCGCGTTTGGTTTATCAGGGACATTTTAATTGTTAGACTAAGACCATGAAGAGGGTATAGTCATGCCGCCATGACAATTATAAGTTATCTAAGGGGAAACAACCCACTGTAAGGCAAATTTACGGTTGAATTATAAACACGAAGCCAATTTTGCTAAAGAGCAACATTAGTTGTCTCTTATATTCATTGGTTGTATATCTTATATTCATTAGAGCAACATTATTTGTTTCTTATACTCATCTATTTGAATAAGGGATAACTGAGAATTATTTTAAGTGAAATCGATTTTATTTCCAATTAAATCATAAAGTGACCTGATACTTGTTTGATTTCCTCCCGGATACCTTATGGTTTTCAATGAACAGGTTGCTAGTAACTTCACTGCTGTCATTAGACCAGTGGTTCCCAGCCTTCTTACGATCTCGTACCAATTGGACACCTCGTATTGTCAACGCGTACCACTTCTTCCAGAACAACTAATTTGATCGAGTCTTAGATTATTCAGAAGAATAACATACGTTGGAATAACTTTGTTGCGGAAGACAATATCAGATACTTTGTGTTTTTCGGTGCAGGTTCTGTCAACACATTACTCTGGAGTCTCTTATAAGTCTAGCTGAGATGGGCTTTACGCCTTTTCCGTTGGCTCTACCAACTCCCTTAATAAAAGAATATGTGCGATTTTGGGGGCAACATTATATTTCCACGCAAACGTGCTGAGTGTTTGAGACCACCAGCGTTCAAAGTTAAGTGGTTAGCGCGGAAAATCTTTTAGGAAACTACTGGCCAGATGCAGTGAAGTAAGAAGGTAATGATTTGTGTTTATTGTTTTGGCCGCTGCCAAGCGCTTTTAAATGACGACTATGAGTTTCAGGGACCTGCACGTTGCTATGGCGCAACAGTGCATATACTGTTTCTTTTGATAATTTTTATTTGTGCTGTACAGTGGAGTCACGCGAACTTTCTATAGCAACCTGTGTGCTCATGTGGTAACTGAAGCAGCTCAGTGACCCTCAAGGAAGTTCTAGCAATGTGCCGCGTCTCTTGTTTGAGTCATTCGTCAGATCTTTGGGAACGCCACGCAGTTTATTTCTGTCCGCGATTATGACTCGGTCTTGGTCAAATTTAAGCAGAGATTCGACCACAGCCATGCGAAGGCTCTTGTTGACACCGTCCGGAAGTAGTCCGCGCTCTTCATCTGGCTGAAATAGGATCGGCTCTTCGTCGCTGCGTGAGACCCACTCGCGTCGTTTGCGCTGCGAAATGGTATGCGCAGTGTGCGTGTGCACACTTCGCCGTGCGCACGCGACTGCCGATAGCAGCGCGACACAGCTGCGGTTTGCCGATCACAGCGAAGGGTCTGTTAAAACATCTTCCGGCGCTGGTAGCGGCCTTGGAGCGGTAGCAACCGACCAACACAGCGCCACTCTGCAAATTGGCGAAACGAATTTCGCTATTTATTTATTTTTATCGTAGTGTAGTCGATCAGCCTTTGCTGTGAATAGAAATTCAGAAGTTGGCTCCTTTCGAATTTTCCAAATTGATGCTCGCTCAGCTTCCGGCCGCGATCACGTTCACCTGCCTTCAGCATTTATCTATGTTTGTAAGCTGCACTTACGCTTGCCATTTGCGAAATGATTAAAATGACCTGCTTAGCAGCATTGCTACTAGGTAGCATTTGCTGTCATCTTTGTTCAGATGCATTTCGTGTACCACAAAGCTCACGCGCAGGTGTCTCAACTCGTTTCTGTTGGGTTTCCTTTGATTTTCGCCGTATTGTCGTTTGATACGCGAGGTCAATAACGGCACGGCATATAAGGTTGTGGCGGAGTTAAGTTTCCGGTTGTCTTTCTGCTGAATCGCTCGGTGCTGTTTGTCTGTGCAGCGTGACGCAACAGGAACAGGGCTGGCTTCCCCCTCTGCCTCGAACCGAGTGACTGAATGCTTCGTGCGCGCGCGCATGCNATGCACATCGCGTCACCGCTTCCTGCCCGACGNACTATTTGAAGTACACAGCACGCTGTAGCAAGGTTTGGCGTGATACTGTAAGCTGTTGGGAAGGCCAAACCGCTTGTTAGTACCTTTTCTTTGCTGGCTCAGAGAAAGGTGCTGTGTAGTCAGGGAAGCATTACAGCGTTTCTGCAGTCGCACATAACGACTGTCGAAGAAAACTTGAGGAGCATTGAAGGGGGCTGGTAGCTGTTTGGTACTCCATCGCAAAACACATGTTTGAAATTGAGCTCAGCGTACGAAGGGTATAAACTCTGTTTCTGGCAGGTACGTGTAAGTGGTCTACAGCAGACCAAGATCTTGGCGCAGTTGGCAGTTGAATAATGTTGCGATAACGCAGGGGATTCTCGATCCATGTAAAACGTTTTGAAAAACTAGTTAAGCTTGTTCTTATATGTATTTTGAGATACGAGGTGACATCCGAGTTTCGTTAAAAAAAAAGCGGCCGCTTGTTTGACCTTGGATTAGACGAGACTTAGCACAGGGTCAATTTTGTGCTTGTTCGTCAAGTGACCTTTTCACAGTGTTGTAAAGGTTGAGATACATGAAGTCTTTCGTTTATGTGAGAAATTTTCGACGTCCCAGTGTTTAGGAATATCACAGATATGCTGGAACTTCATAACTATTTTTCATGTGATTCCAGCTGATTACCTCACTGACTGGTGTGTTTAAACGATCTTACGGTTATATACAGTTACTTGTGTGCTGCTGCTGTTGCTGCTGCTGAGAGAAGGAATAAGGAAGTTTTGTGCCCCGACTGTAACAGTAGCAGCTTTTCTGTCTCGTTGAATGCCTTTTCGTAACCAAAGGTCGATTTCTTTTGTGGAGAAGGGCGACCAGAAACGAAGTCGCGATCCATGCGCGCTTTACAGCGTTCGAAATTTACCAGACTCAGCCCAAACTCGCACTTACTCTGTCCTCAACAAGTCCGCCTTGCCCAGGAGCTTCTCCGATACAACTGGCCATAAAGTCCCTGTCGCGTATTGCGCCCTACATTCCTGTGCTGGGGGGACGATCCCGTTGAGAGCGAGCCCGTTGCCTTTCTACGCTGGGAGTTTGAAAGAAGTAGCGAAGCCCAGGCCTCCGCCCAAGTCGAAGCGCGTCAGAGCAGAACAACGCAGACGCCGCAGTCTCAAGCTGGCAACCATTTCATCCCCGCAGCCTCTCGACTTGCACGGCATCCCTAACGGACTACAGGACATAGTGCCGAAATCTGAGGAGCATGCCGTGCAGAGGAGACAGAAGCACTCTTCCCCTTTGGCCTCAGAAGAGAAGGCCAAAAAGACGCGACGGCGAGGCCTCGTTTTGGACGGCGCAAGCGAGCCCGCTGTCTGCTCCAGCATAACCGTATCCGGTCCAGTGCTGATCTCCCATAGCGCGCCGCAAGCGAGCGACGACAACGTCATCGATATGTCGCAACTTAAGCTGCGCAGCTCGGAGGAGCAGACCAGGCTGACCAAGCAGTTTGCGTCCACTGAAAACCTGGCGCTTTGCGGCGACTCGGAGAACGGCGACTCGTCGCCGCCGAAATCGAAATCGAAAGCGAAGTCGGCGAAAGCAAACAAGCCCAAGCCCAAGGCCGTACAGCAGCTGAAAGACGGAGACTATTATTCTCGTTCTTCCGGCAGCGCGTCAGGAAGAATGGCGGATAAAATTCAGCGAACGATACGAGCTTTGTACGACAGCAATACAACCCGGCGCCGGTCTTTTGAGCGGCTCACTGACGACGAAGAAGTAGACGAGAAAGAATGTTTGGCAGTCGCAGATGCCGTCGACACCAGGTCCGTTAAAGTTAGAAGCCACTTTGACGTTAAATAACGCGCATCTTTGTTCATTAAGGAAGCACCGAGTGATCACAAAACCAATGTTGTGAGTGAAGAACAGATCTTAGAACACGCTTTTAATCTTGATTAAACCTGCGGTTATGAACTCAAACAGATCTGAATGACCGTCGTTTGGCTTCAGTTCCGTAACGATCAAGTAAAGTATTTTACGAATTCTTCAATATTTTGCCTCGATTTTTCCCCATGACTGCAATGCTGTTTTTAAGGGTTTGGGCAACGCTTTCCAGCCATTACTCCATCAGGGCTACGGGTTAATTGAAAAATTACTACAATAGCAATTGCTTCCCTAAAGGAAAATTATCCTTAGCCAAGAGATGGACTGTACATGCAGTGATGGCATCACTGAAGTTTCTTTCCACGTCCTGTACTGCAAGAACCGTTGCTTGCATAGGCTGCACACACAGATTAGTTTATCATTGTATCGACATAACCAGACGCTAAGGAGATAGTTGGTCACCCCATTTTTATCAAAATCCGTGTAGACCACGTGTGAGAATGATTGGGAAACGGAGATATGACGTTGAGCCTCGTTATCGAAAAATAATTTGTTGGTCTGTTTGTATGCCGCAAAACACGGACGCAAACAAATCGCTTCGCTGAGTGTGCAAAGACGGATATCCTTCGCTGCTGCGGATAACGTGCAAATGGTGCAAACCTGTCGTTCTGACTTCTGCCCGGCTCCAAACGTTGTTCGTCTTGGTCTGAAAGCCAGAAACGCAGCGCTGCCCATGTGATACGAGTTATAAGCCGGCCCCGCGTACTCTATGACGTTTCTGGATAAGTTGAGCACATACGACGTTAAGCTTAAGGGCGCTTGGCTAGTTGCAATCACGTGCCGGTCATTACTTATCCACGAAATAATCAAGTGACATCCGTTTCGTCTGTGCAATGGTTTCTGATTTATCACGCTGCGTTAACGTCATCCTCACAGAGCATGAGGCCGCCTAGCACAAAAGTTCTGGGGTTCTTGGGCTTCAGCTTCTGGTAAATGTATGTTGGAAGTCAAAAGACAAGGGACTTAAACCCCCAAAGCGAAAGCGCATTTTCTGCCTCATCTGTGAATCTGTGTGCGGGATATTCGCTGAGGGTGAATTCTTAGTTTTCGGACAGTTTTAATCGTCTCTGATCAATGATTAAATTCCAATATTGTCAGTACACTTGGCTATTGTTTCAAATAACCAACCCTGACCTGCCTGCAAATAGGCTCATATACTGCATGGCGACGAAGTTGATGCTGCAGTATTTTGGCAGTGATTGCTTAGTCTTTTGTATACTGCGTGATGGTTTTATCTGTAGATCTATTGTTGTGTGTCTTCGTAACATTATATTTTTCACTTAATCGACTTTATTTTCATCTTGCTTATGCTTTCTGTCCTCCTGATTTTCAGGTCTTCCTTTCTCTTTCTTCCTTCACCAAAACTTGTGAGAAAGTTGAGGTGTGCTTATTTTTCTGTTTTGCGTTTGCCTTTTTTTGTTACACTTCACTTATTTGCGTGAACTATGTTAATACGTGGCTCTTAAGGCAACGATACCACTTTCCACAAAATCACTTAAACATATCTGACGATAACTTCCACAAAAGCCACTTGAATATTCTCGTGCGGATAAAGCAAAATATCTGCATTACTGTAAGTCAGTAGCGTAGCCAGCCCAAAATTTTTGGGGGTAAATACTTAGAGCAATGGTACTATTTTGTTTGGGACACTGCCTCTCAAAGCACAAAATGACAAGTTATGCTAGAAATTTGCGGGACATGCCCCCTGGCTACGACTGTCAGTCTGGTGCTGCCATTCCGTTTACTGTTTGTGCCGTTAACCTCACCTTCTCCTCTGACATCACCGCATAGTCATTATGTAAGAAACAACCATAGGTGTTTTTGTTTGTTTGCAGCCCCAAGCTTGAAAAGCGAGGTACACGAAAAAGCCGTTCACCAAAGACAGTCCGAAGAGCACAAGTTCCAGTGAAAGACAGTGAGTAACTCAAGCCGTTGCTTTATTGGCCGCCTGCGTCAGTTGACTGAATTACATCGAGCTTTACAAAAACGGCTGCCGTGCAGATCTACACAGCCATGTTTTGTTTTTCGGTAATGATTGAAACACGCACGCCTGCCGCGCTAGGCTACGGCTTCGCTGAAGTTTTCTCAGTCTAGTGTCATTATGAGCCGTTCCTGAATAAAGATGGAATCCATTTACCGAATTGAATCATATTTATTAACATTAAAAAGCCTCCAGAAAACTACATATGTTTTATTTTTTAAAAATGGAGCAACACTATAGAAAATATCAGCAATTAAAAAAAAAGTTCTGTGACGAAAGAAAAGTCATTTATATCACATAATGTCAGGTCAACTTATGCCACGCGTGCAAAGGAGTGCCAAACATTCGGGCGATTCATGAGACGTTCTTGTTTTTATTTTTGCAGTCGACGGTTCGCGTAGGTTCAAATGGCGAGGCAGTGTCAACCGTATAGTGCGCAAGTTCGGCCAAGGTCAGACTCTGATGCAAGGCCAGACGTTTGATGTTCATTTAGAGGACTGTCCGCCGTCTCCCAATAACGAGGTAAGGACTGAGTAAGGCCTGCCAGAACATCTGCGTTGAAGTATGTTATACGCGAATGTCATACCGAAAGCATGCTTTGTTTTGTGAGAACCGTACTAATCCAACATTGTGGTTGAATGGTCTTAAACGAGCTGCGTGATAAATTTCTACACTTGTGTTTGTCGCCACCACTGTTCTCGTGTAATAGTTTACATTCTTCTCGGGCTTTTTCTGAAATGGAAAAAGTTAAACGCAGTGTTGTTTGAACGCCTTGTTTCCAAGCCTTGAGTGAATATAATCGTGGTAGGTTTAATTAATACCTTTGGGGTGACAACGCCAATCTAACCGTCAAGCTCTGAGTGAACTGTCCTTAACGGTCGTTTATTTACGCCGAGCTGACAAGTAAAAGTGACTTTCCCTTTCCCGCAGTTCATCCCGTTCGTCGTGGAGCTGTGCTGCCGCGTGGTCGAGGAGCGGGGTCTATCTTTCACGGGTATATACCGAGTGCCGGGCAACAGCGGCACCCTCGCTGCTCTGCAGGAGGAACTCAACACAAAAGGACCGGACGGCGCGGACATTGAAAACGACGAAAGGTTTCACGAATTGAATGTCGTTTCGTCGCTCCTGAAATCGTTTTTTCGAAAGCTCCCGGACCCTCTGTTTACAAATGGTAGGTGATTGTGTCCGGTTTTTTTACTGTGTGTTTTTGATGCAGTGCTGACTGTTCTGTGACAGCTGTGAACTTCGAAAACCAACTCTCCCTGAGGAAGGTTTTTCGTGCAAAGTTTCCTGTCCACCTGAAACCAGACCTCGAAAGTTGAAAATAGCTTTTAACAATGAAAATCTGGCCTGATTAAAACTTAAGTGTGGTGTTTTCACGCATAGTGCTCGAGCGAGATTTCCTTCTTAGATCTTGATTGTTTCCAGTGTTGAAGTGCCTGGTAGTGGGTGGTCCGTGAGTTATCTTGGTCTCAAGCATCAGATCTCTTATGCAGCGTTAAACTTGATTTGAAAAACATGTCTAAAACTTTTTGACATCCTAAAACTTGCACCAGCAAGGCCGCCTTGTTGTGGGTCGAAGCGGCAATCGATCCAGCCGTTTTGCGAAAATCTTGAATTGTTAGCTGAAAGTTTCATTTGATATGAAGTTCCAGTTATATCTTCGAAGTTTTGCTTCTGAGATCATTTTGTCTGCCAAAAATTTTTCAGGTTTTGGGTTTTTTTTTCTAATACGCACATTGAAGGTAACGTCCAGCTTACACAGAGCAAAAACGAACGCGCCATTCCAGATTTTGCAATTTGGTCTTTCGAAACGCATCGCATGAAAGCAGCAAAAAGGTCATTGCGCCCGCCACAAAAAGCGTTGTGTAACATTGCGCTCTGCTCTCGTACTCACTCTACCGTAGGGTAATTAAAATGTCCCAAATGTTAATGTTCAGAGTGATGTTATTATAGAGACGTACTTTGTTTGATTATTTTCATTATCACTAAGAATTTATTATGGCAAACAAACTTTTTTGATGAAGTTTAAGTGTTGGTGGCAGTCAGACATAGTTTAGATAAGTCCAAAAATAAAAGGAGTTGATGTTACCGCGTTTGTTTTGAAATGCGAACTGCAGTGTATGTAGTGCTGAAGTCCCTGCGCTTGTCACAGAATTGTACGACGACTTTATAACGATGAACCGGAAGAAAGATCCCGAAGAACGTCTAAATGGCCTGCGTCGACTCATCCACATGCTTCCTGCCCCTCACTACGAGACCCTCAAATACCTGGTTGGCCATTTACGGAAAGTGGCTGACAACGCGGAAGTCAACAAGGTACATGTTTCTTGGCTGATCGCGTCGATGCGCGCTTCAAATTCTAAACTTTGATCACCGGAACAGGACACGCTGCTGTCAGTGATTTCAGGCATCAAAACACGCCTACGCTCATAATAAAGCGAGGCTGCTTCGTCTTGACTTGCGTTACGTTCAGCTTGCTGGACGAAAAACACGCGCGCGACCCTTCTGTTTAGTTGTCTGGCTACCGAAGTTTATCCAACAAGTTTGCTTTTGCAGATGGAAGTGCGCAATCTGGCCATCGTCTTCGGACCCACCCTCGTCCGCAGCACAATCTGCGACAACATGGCTACCATGGTAACCGACATGTCCGACCAATGCCGAATCGTGGAGAGCGTGCTTCAACACGTGAGTCGCTTTTTCGATATTTTTACGGCTGCATCTTTGGAAAGGGCCGCTGCATGGATAGTTTCCAATATCTTGTTACGTATGTTCGACCATGCACGCCATGCATTCGGGTTGTATGATGCATATGGCCCTTTTTTCTTTTTTTCCCTTGTGATGTCACCTTTTCGTGCCTTTTTTGACATCATCCATTTCAAGCCTGATCCAAATAACTGGAACCTGCTGCGGTAGTTCCTGGGCTTCTGACTGGCCGAGATGTCATTGTTTTAATTTCATGCTTTTCCGTTATTACAGTGCACGTTCCTTATGTTCGAGTGTTGTGTCAAAGGCGATCTGTGTTCTTTTACAAAAGGAACGTCGCTTCCCTTGCTTTGCTACGATTTTACTTATTTTTTTTCTCTGTACGATCTTCTCATTCTTCTTACATGATTACCAGCTATGATGATGTGTCTTCATTTTGCGTTCATCATTTGTGTTTTTTGTTGTTTTTTCATTGTGACAACAAGGTGTAGCGCGTTGGACACCGACGTGTAAACGAAAATCTTGATCCATTCTTGGTTACACATACACAAGTTTCAAGCGCTTTTCATAGCAAAATTCGCTGGGGTATTGCGAAATATTGAATCAAAGTCTTTCTGTCTGTTGATGTGCAATGTGTTCCACATGCGATTCATTCATCACCTTTTACTTTGTTACGTCATAAACCACGCTCTCTGTTACCCTTGTTTTCACTCGAACTGCTGGCTGGGTATGCTTTCTGCAATGACGTGCGTCCAGTACGGCTCCATTCTGTGCTGTCTGTGTTTCAGTTAAGCGCTGTATGTTCTATTTTTTTTGCCGACTTGTCATGCGAGACATCCAGATTACTTTCTGCATCCCGAGCATGCAGTGATGCTTGTTTGTGTTACCTTCGCTGTGTTGCTGATATGCTGCTGTGCTTTCAATGGCAAGAGGTCTGTAGCAGCCTTTTCCCGCCGAATTGTCTGGTAACGAATTGTTTCAAAACTGCGGCCTGGCTTCTAACTGTCGTTTTAAGATTTTCGTTTTGGCAGCGCTGAGACGAAGAGGGCCCGTAAAACGCGCCAACGTAGCTTTCCAGCTATAGAAGTTGAAGCGCTCTGTTTATGTTTGAACCGAGACTATTGTTGTGTTTCGAAAAATTTAAATAGCGCTGATAAACTATCACGGAGAAGACGCCGCTAACTTTTCTGATCGCCTGCTTGACCCGTTTTCCTGTGAAAACAGAGCGACTATTTCTTTACTGGCGAACACGAAGAGATTCCGACGTTCGTCAAAAACTTCCACTTATGAGATGAAACCACAACAACTGCATGTAGTCTGGACTATACTGGAAAGTGCGCATCCCGTGAAAGCCGCCAGCCAAGGAAGTGTGTGAGCGCATCGAATAGCTGCAGCGAAATGAAGAGCAACATACTGCGTTCTGCCTTATAGAGAAGGCGTGAAAACACATTCGGATATTGTCCCTGCTCCTGAGAAATCAAGACTGCCATCCATCCCAAAGTAGCCTCGTGGATTTCGGGTGTGCAGGTTGCTGTTTCTAATGATTTGTCACGCCAGTCCCCGACTGCAATAGTTAGACTGGGACGCGTTGAAGTCCAGATAAAGTTTTGTTGACGTTTCTTCGCTCTACTCACTGTGGTGCGCGGTTTGGAAAGTTTAGAAACTAGAGTCATCACTTACAACCGCTTCTGCAAATGTCGGCAGATTGCTATTTTCACCAAGAGGATGCGGTAGAAATACGCGCAATCTTAATATCTAAATCAGTTGTAAGTTTTCCGTACCACGCTAAATTATTGCAAGGCATCGTATTGGCCATTGCAGCTCGTCGTCATAGAATTCACTTCGTTCTGTCCGAAGATGTTTCTCTCTTACATGCGCTTGTTGCAACTCGACCCGAAGCGTGATCGTTCACGATTCTAACAAAAGATCTTTCGTGCCATGGCGAATGTGGAACAGAGTTATATCGCCTAAAATCCTTGATGCTGTGTCAGAACGCGCACAACTCGTAATAAGCGTTGCTTTGGTAAGGTTAGGCGCGCAACATTGTGCAAGCTTTTCGTCGAAACTTCCTTCATTCGGTGAAACTCTATCTCTCACGTTTGGATTGTGTTCTGTTTGATCGTTGCCGTTGAAAACGAAGAATCCCGTTTTGCTTTCGCTTGTAACGGATTGTTAAAGTTCTGATGTGTCGCAGATGCGAGATATAAACCAGGCTTAACGGATTCCCACTGATTGACAAACGGAAATGACAAATTTCATTTTTGTTACAACGCTTATTTAAAGTTTTAACCCTGATTTTCAGAAATCATTCTCAACTGGATGTGGCTATTGTTGTTGCTTGCTGCTTTGCGCACTTGCCGCTCGGGCTTTCCGATCGCAACGCTACCTTCAGCATTGCGTCTCTTCCTAACTAGCGGTGCCACTCACTGCTGGCTTCCAGCGCTGTGTGTTTCCTACTTGTCGTGCTCCTTAATCAGGGTTTTTTTTATGGCGTTTTAGGGACCCGACCCGATTCGGGTCCCTAGAATCACAGAAAATTATCATCGGGTCCCCAAAATCAGAGAAAATCGGGTCCCTAGAATCACAGAAATCGGGTCCTTACAAATCCATATCGGGTACCTAACATTTTCCTTAAAAGAAACCCTGTCCTTAATACTATATTCCATCAGCCCCGAATGACACCTTCGGTTGACCTGGGGCTGATTCTCGTTTAGTCCGATACGATAGATCGTGCCTTCCCTTGATCTTAGGTGGAGAATGAGTAGCGCGTTGGTTTGCAATGACTGTAAGGCGAAAAATCTTTTGTTGCATTGCTGAACAAGATTCTTCATGCGTTAGTTCATTTTTCAGTATTTTTATGTGTTTGTGTTGAAAACATGTTTTCTACCCTGTGTTCGCTTTCAGAAATAAGTTGGGAAAATGTGCAGTGTCTTCGCGATGTCTGTTTGACATTTGTCTGTGACGCTTTTCTTACCTGTGCGGTCTCTTCATACTCTTCGCTTGGTCCGATTCTTTCGTCTGCTGCAGACAAGCAGGAACGATTGACGTTTCTAGTTCTTGCCGTTGTCTCCTGTGCATGGGCGTCGGAAGAGGGTTCAAGGGGGGCCTCGACTCCCCTTGACGTTGCAAATGGATATTTTTCTACTAGCATCTTAGTAGAAAAATGTTTTTTCTTAGTTTAGTTTCGAGTTAATAAAATGAAATTTCACCGCTGTTGCCCCCCCACCATGGAAAAATCCACTATTGGCCCCCCCTCTGGAATACTCCTTCCGACGCCCCTGCTCCTGTGTGCGTTACAGGGCGCATTCGCTCGTTGCTTGTGTGTTTCGAAATCGAATCTACTTCAAGGTTTACTGTGAATTTCGCGGAAGAGCATAAAATTAGTTTCAGCCACTCAAGACGCATAAAATTAATGCAGTATCCGTTTTCATCAACTTTTTCCACTGGAAATTTTTTTGTGCATACATATCGTGACGCGTTCGCAACGGAACTTGCTCGTTTGCCTCAACCTGCTGAAAAAGGAACGCGAACCGCCGGTCATGCTCGTTACTTTGCACAAGGGTAGCAATCGGACACGGTCGTGTTGTCGACGCATTTTTTTTCGCACTTTGCCAAAACACTCCAATATAATTTGCCGCCGGGCACTTCCGTGTGTTTGTCGCGCATTGCTTTTCGTTGATCTCGAAGAACTTCGGGAATATCTCAGGTCTTTGCAGGCAGGGGCGTGCCGAGGTTAGATGGCAAGAAACAAGTTTGGCACCCCCATGTTCGAACCTAAGCAAATATACTGTATTGAAGAAACTACTTGCAATATTGTTGGGATTTTTCGGCGCCCCGGGCATTGTTCCCCTCATGTCCCCCCGGTACGCCCCTGGTTACAGGTCCAGTGTTTCGGTGAAATATAAGTTGAGACGATTATTCTGAGAGAACTACCGCGGCAGACCTGGGTTTGTCTAAAACAGGGCTTCTCATCTGGGGGTCCATGGTGACCTTTTGCACGGGTCCACATGATTTTCTTACGAAGTAATACTTTCGTTGCTGACCAGCGATAAAGTTCATGATGTCTAAAGAACCCATATATGATTTTTGTGTCTGATTAATTTTTTGGTTATCTACTGGGGTCCACACAGTTGTCTGAAAAGGCATGGTGGCCCACGGACGAAAATGTGTTGAGAAGCCCTGGTCTAAAACATTGTTTCCCATCCGGGGCGCATGTGTCCTTGCGGGTACATTATCCTATCTGAAGGGGTACATTTAAGGTTAGCAATAGAAACGAAAAACGTATTTGTATATTTATTCTTTGCAAATATTTATGAATATATCAGTAAATATTATTTTCGAAAATCAGTATATGCTTATTGTCAAATACGTGCATGATCAGTCATGATGAAATATTTGGATTTTTGTTATTTTACTCAGCCTTTTTGTTACAGGAAATTTTAGGGGTACGTGGTCAGAAAAATGTTGGGAATCCCTGGTCTGAAAGTTTAAACAGCATTCTCAAACCTTTTTGGCTTTGTTACTGACGCACTGACCATAGCGCACTGGGGCAACGTAGCCTTGAGCCCTGTGTTGATTTTTTTTAAGATTCTGCAGATGTTCTTCTACGCCTCGATTTTTGGGATTTTGTGCTAAATGCCATTAATGTGATTCTGCTACATTATTTTTTTTGTTTATTATCATTTTCTAAGGCAAAAACGGATCACTCAAGTTGATTCCGTATATAACTTCCCAAGNGAATCATCACAAAGGAGCAGAAAATAAAAATACAAGAACTATGCTCCAGCTCTCGTGTGCACAAATGACGCCGGCATTCCGGTCATCCAAATAATGGAACTTCAACAAACAAGGCAAATAAATTGAAGTTTCTGAAGGCAAAGACCACCTTCCACCCCACCTGTCGCTTACCTCAGTGAAAACCCAATGTTTAGTTGCCTGAAACGCCGGCGTCAGTCGCACACGTCACTATGAGCTTGTGTCTGTCCATAGTAAAATTGTCCTCTTGGACAGTGCACTTCGATAAGGAGGAGAATGATACAGGGATTGGTAAAGCAAACGGAGGTCTGCGTGAGCTTTGTTGCTCTGTGATCACAAAACGGGAGCTTTCGAACGCCGCTAAGCTGTCCATTTTTAAAATCGGTCTTTATTCCGATCCTCACCTGTGGACATGAATCTTGCGCAATGACTAAAAGAATACTATCCCAAGTGTAAGCGGGGGAGATGGGATTTTTTCATGAAAAGTTCACGTTGTGTGACACAATGTCGAACCTCTTCTCCGAATAGAGAGATCCCAGTTGGTTCGGCCATGTTTCAGAACTATCTGAGACGGTTGTTTACCGTGAGGTATTTCGAGTCCTGGGGCTGCTGCCCTCGCAACCCTCCCCAGATGAAAGAGAAAAAGCGGGCTGAAAATGAATAATCTTCTGTAAGTGATTGAATAAATCCGCAATGTATAGCATTTTGGGTATGAAACGAACAAGACCTGATTTATCACCCTCCGCTAGCTGTGCGTGCCTGCCAGAACTTGACCGAACAGTTTGTTCTTCTTGTTGCCTCGCTAACCGTATTTATGACGCAACAGTAGTAGAGTTGAACTATGGTCACACAGATGCATGCTCACAGTCATGCAGTCGCGTGCTGTTCTGTACGGTGAAAATGTGCGCTCACAAAACCACATGGAGGTCATCTTGCGACTGAGGATCTGTTGGCCTACTGTGCTTAAAGACTGATTGCGTTGTTTACCTGTGGCAAGTAAGACCGGTCACTTCCGGTTACGTCACACCTTCACTCAAGGTAAATGCGTACAATTTCCGTCGACACTGTATGGATGCGGTTTTAAGGATATGGGCGCGTTTTGGGCCTCCTTACAACAACTGCGAGACCTAGCGCAAAGGTTTGGTTGTGCTGCTTGGGAACCAGAGATTTAATCCTAAGTGCTGCAACAACTCGTGAAAGGAATTTTGCGCACAAAAGTTCGATTGGTCTCGTGAATAACAGTTGTTATCAACAACCCTTTTTTGCGTGTTAACACTGTTAGTTGCAAGTTTAGTGATTTTCTTCACTCTCAAAACTAAGGCATATCGCGGCTTTCTGCAAATTTTTAACTGTGTCATCAATATATTCAGGTCAGCTCGGTTTGCACCGAAGTGTATGCTTCCCTGTTGAAAAAGCACTTCGGATTGAGTCATATCAACCGTTGCCCTCAATCCATTGTATGATTCTAGTTTGAGGCTCCTTTATTTAAGCGTCACCCGGCGAGCATGTTTTTTGCCATCTGTGCGGCGGTCTCTTCTCAGTTCGTAGTACTGGCAGTTGTAATGGCTTTGGCTTAAGCTTAGCCAAGCTTTACCTCAGAGCATCAGTTAAGCCTTGCGTATTAGGTGCACAGCTGAAATTGCGCACGCAGGCCGTAGTGTTCACCCGTTCCTCGATGCGAATTGCATTAGCAGAATATATGCGGCAAAAAATTGCGACAGCGTCGGCGTCATTAAGATTTTTTCCAGGCGGGAGGCAACAATGGATTTTTCCAAGTGGTGACCAAAAGCATTTTTCTGTGGGAGGTGGAAACCAGGTTGAATTTAATTTTGCCAACTCGGAACTTACAAATAAGTGAACAGGAACACATGAAATTGCAAAATCTTGGGTGACTTGCACCGCACCCCCATCTGGCGCGCATGTACGATGGCATACGGAAAACCACGCCTGAACCTTGAAGCCGGCCGGCATGCAGTCGAACATCGAACTTAAAAGCGGGAACATCGAACTTAAGCTTGAATGTTTAATCTTTTACGACCGAGCAGTAGCATTGAACCGACCGGGTAGGTTTGTGTGTGAATAAATGGGGCGTCTGTTCGGTGCGCGTGTGTTCCGAAAGTGCTGATATGCCGGATAGCGGCGCTGTTGTGCGAAGCTAGGTATCTTGTCAAGGGCGAAAGAAAGCGCGGTGCAGAGGCGTCGTTGAAAGTGATCGCTTTTTTCCACAGGCTGTTTGGTTTTTCGCTGAGTCGAAATCCGATGGTTCGGCTGCCAACGCACCTTTACCAGCTCCCGAGGACGACCATCACGAACCCGTGCCAAACATTGACCACCTCTTGGCCAATGTTGGCAGAACGCCCGGGGATGAATCCGGTAAGCATTGAGCGTCTGCACTACGTCAACAACTCTTTTGTGGTGCGTAGTTTTCTACAATCGGCCGAAAGATTTGGAAAAGTTTTGACGGGTTCGCGCACCTCCTTTGCGGAAAATACGGAACTGCTTTCATTGAAACGTAACTTAATGCCCTGTCGTAAATAGAATGCCTGCGAGACCTACAAATGTTGGCAACCCAGAAATGCTGTTCGTTATCTCGTTCCGCGCTACGATTTCAATGTTTCAGATAACTGACAGCGAACAAGTTGCCAGCGCTTTATCCGCGGTAAAAGTTTTCCGAAACGTGATTTACTTCAGTTGCGAACGTGATTCTATTCTTAACTGACAGGCTTCAGTTGGTAGAGACGAAAGTTACATGCACAGGCGCGCAGCCGGCAGTCTCGGTTGTCAACGTTCAAAACTCTTGCAAGCCCTGTTTGAATTGCAGGTCAACGATGCCCCAGCAGGTTTAGTGTTAAGGATACGCAGCTGGTCTGCCGACGACGCTTGTTGGCGATTTATTTGAAACTGTTATTGCGTTGTTGGCGCGTGAACGGGAGCAATTGTCCGAGCAGTAAAACAATGCCACGCGAGATGTTATCGTTAGCAAGAAGCATTTGGTTCACTATTTTTTCTCTGGCTGCTCGCGCGTTAAATAAGTTAAGTGGAGCTAGCCACCAGTACACTGCAACAGGCTTCGAGCTTCCGCGGCCTTTGGCAACGCTGCAAACATCATGAAAACTCTAGCAGCCGATGTTTGCTCTTGCAAGAGCTTGCTAAGGTATACCTTAAGTGAGAGCTGAAGATTGTGTTAAGCAGTAAGCAAAGCCAGCCGCGAAGCTCAATTTAAATCTTATTTTTAGGAAGCATGCAAGAGATCAGTGCATTTCGTTGTAGACCAAGCAGCTGTAAAATTTTTATAGAGACCACGCAGACTCATTTAGTTATTTGTGTGACAGATCAGTGTATTGTTCATAGCAGAACGAAGATCGTACATACAGTATTTATTCCGTTTTCCCTACAACAGATTGGAGATCAGTGGTTATCTGCAGAGTGCTGTGACAGATCAGGCGAAAGACGTTAGAAATGAGACAGTGAGTGACGTTGAGTTCGTGGCGAAAGTTTGTATTGTGTTTACACGCTCGCTGATACATGCGAGGAGTCTTTTTCGCCATCGGTGTCCAATGACTCATCAATTTATACTTTTTATTATCCCAGCGTTGGCCTCCACAACCCCCGTCCCCTATTTTATCAACTGTTACTTTGTTACCAACCTGCCCAGCTAGGCTCCTACATTTCGAGCATCGCTTCGGCTTGCCAGAAGCGTGTTCAAGGTTCTTCGTCTTACTTTGCTTCATTTTCTCTCGCTGTGTTGTAGCAGCGCCGCGACGTTGCGTCGCTCGTCGGGTGTCATGCGCCGCTACGCTGTAAGTCGACGTTTACATTGCCGTGGTGACTTTGTCGTGTTGTCATAGTGAACGTTCTTCATTGCCGCATGCAGTCACAGCGCCCTCATCCGGCTGCTGCTGGCCGCCCTGTCGCCTGAGAAACGTGTCGCGATCACGCGCGTGCATCGCCCCACCTCGCATGTAAGCTCATGTTGTGTTGCAAGCAAGCTTCGCTTCAAGTTCCTGCGAAAGAGAACTTGTCATGCAGACCTTGAAAATCGCTGGGCCTGGTCTTCTGTCAACTTTTTGCCGACTTCTGTCACCTTCGTAAAACCTCCTTAACGGCTTAGGGCCTGTTTTTTTTCGCTGAGTGTGTCATTTATCCCGTAACAGTATTAAAACTCGCTGTAACAGTATTCGTTATACTACCTTTTCGGACAATTGTTGGTCATTTAAAAAATAGTCGGTCTGTGGCCGAAAAATAACAGGTCAGGGCATGCATCGATGAATAGTATCAGCGATTCTTTCCGAGATGCAGCAAAAAAATTGGGCAAGCATAAGCTTTAAATGTCGTCTTGCTTGTTTCGAAAATCCTGAACAAAGCCCCCTGTTGAGAATAAAACCGTTTGGAGGCTGTGTGGAGTTCGAAAAAAAGTGCCGTGATGCAGATTTCAGTATATATCGAAAACGTATCCATTTCGAGAAAAGGTCGTGAACAGCTGGCTTCGCTTCAAAGCTTCTTATCCTATCCTAAAGAGCTGTGCTGTCATGCCGTCACCCTATACTATGCCGTGAATTAAATCTTGTGTTATTCTGGTACGGTCTGCGCGTATGGATTACAAGCACTGTGATTGGCTGGCGGCTGATAGTGCTATGCACTTGCTATGTTGCTTTTGCTAAGATTGATTGTCGTCTGCTGTTGTTGACTTCAAGGCTTCTGTTCTTGGCGTTTAAAGAGTAGGGCTCTTGACGTGTTGCTTTTCCAAAACACATAATTACACTTCAAAGTTGTAGCTTTTTGTTCATTTGTTGGTGTAATCATTTCGACGAATGAAACACAACGTTGTTTTCTTTTGCTTTGCAGATAGCACAGAGTCGTCAAAATCGAAGGTAAGCATGGCTGCGTTTTCTTTTCTGCCGGTACCGTAGTATCTGCAAGTCGTCACTGAACGAAATTGTCGCAAATTTTTGTCAGAATTTGCGAGAGGAAAGTAATGAGCCGATGTGCGTGAAATAGCGATGCGCGTGACATTAAGCGCCAGTCGTTGCTGTTGCAACCTCTCGGTTAACGTTGCGTTGAATGTGCGATTCACCACGAACGGGATGTGCGCGAAGAACAGCACCCATATATGTGTGGCGCGAACAAGCAATAAGAGTGATCGTGGCATGTAATCTCTGCTGATAGTAACATTTGAACGATTGAACATACTAGCGCACGCCAAGAGTGATCATGGCATGTGGTCTCTATTGTTGCTTGCTGCCACAGTGTGAAGCTTTGCGCACTTGCCGCTCGGGCTTTGCGATCGCAACACTTCTCCAAGATCGACAGAATACATTGTTTTATGCGTCGCCTCCTCTCATCCAAGTTTTTCGATTTGCGCAGAACTCCCTCGCTTCCGAAAAAGAGTCATTTTCGCGCGACGTGTTCGACAAGCTGCTCGGCGTGCGCAAGCGCTGGCTGCAAATGCAGCAGAACGGGGCGAACGCTACGAAACCTGACGGTGACGAGGAAAGCGATGACGAGTACGGTTTCAAGGAGGCCGAAAGGCGCCAGGCCCGGGCCACGGAAGTGAGAACTCAAGAAGAAGAGGAAGATGCGACAGAGGCCGACCCAGCGCAGGCCAACCGGTACCAGGTGGCCAAACCGGCCGCCGCCGGCATCCGTGCTAGTCACGCCGCCAAAGAGCCCCTGCCTCACCTCCCCCAGGACATCCCTGCCCGGCTGTACGAGTTCTACGTCGAGCAAGTGGAGCGTCTCGCCCGGACCGAGATCAACCGTCCGCCTGTCCAGTTCACTTCGTCTTCGGACACGTCGCCGCAGGTCACCCCCCGACACAGCTTCTTCGCAGTGCAGCCGACCGGCCACCGGCCCGCTCTCTCGCGCGGCTTCTCCGACGCCAAGACTTGCGACCCCCTGGCCCACCACGACGCGGTTGCCCGCCAGAATAGCGCTCCTGCGTCGCCCTCCTACCCGAGTCGAGTGCCGGCTCCGGCTCCCGCTTTACTGTACGGCGAATCATCTGAAAACCGTCGTTTCAACAAGAACACCGAAGCGGGCATTGTTTATCCTTTTTTTACAACCAGCACCCCTATGCACCCCCCTTCAGAGCCCACGACCGCTCCTCTGAAACCGTCATCCGACAATTCTTCAGAAGTAACTTCGATCTCGAAAACCGAGCCGGATCCACCCGAATCCGAGTCGGATTCGGACACTTCTATTTACGTTGGTGACACGTTGGAAGAGAAATTGAAGAACCTCACTAATCTCGACAAGAAACTGCCGCGCAGACCTTCCCGTCGGTACACCAGTCGTCCACAAAACGACTTCGAGTTGGTCTGGGACAGAAAGCCGTCCCACGGCCTCGGCCAGCCAAGGCTTAAGCGCCTAACGGCGCCATCGCATCGTGCCGGCGAGCTGGCCGCTCCAGAAAGCGCTCAGTTGCCAGGAGGCAAGAAGTCGTCGCACGAGATCTACCTGGAGCGCCGGGCTGCGCGCCAGCAGCATCGCGAACTGTCGAAGGCGAACCGCTCGAACCGGACCGCGGCGTTGGCAGCGAACAACCGGATGTCCAGGTGCGCCTCAGACGAGAACATATTCAAGCGATCCGATCCGAAGCGACAGAAGGTCCGTCAGCAACAGCAGCAGGCGGCAGCGAGAGACGACGCGCCTCAACGACGCCCGTCCGGCGATCGCGTTCGACGACGTCACACCTTGGGGGGCAACGACTTCCCCCGCTGGGAGCTGGGCGACGAGATCGGGGCACGTCCGATCGGCCCCAATGACGGCTTGTCGGGATCACTGCAAAACATCCCACGCAGCGCCGTCAGTCGTCTGAAGCCTCGGGTGCCAGGCCCGAATCTGACCGGAAAGTACGCTGCTCCTTCCGGCCGACAAAACGACCCGCGCCGAACCGATTTGCCAAAAACTCGCGAAATGCAGTTACACAAAGAAGCGGCTGCCGTTAAAAAGACCGAGTCGTACATTTAATCTGGAAAGCGCTGCGTTGCACCGTTTCCGTTCGTTTCATTTTGTCGAAAAGTTATTTTTATGCGCCGCCCATTCTCTCTGCAATGTCGTTTGTCCATCGTCGTCCTGAGCCCGCCGATACTTTATGATCGTTGCTTGCCACCGTTGCTCATTCTACGAATAGCTGGCGCCTCGTGCTTATCATGCTTCAAAACCCGGTCCTGGAGATCGGGTAGCGTCTCCATCGAGATGGAACCCTCAGCCTATTCGCTTCGCGTTGCTACACATTATTGCGCCCTGACAGCCCTCCGGGTCGGACGGTAGTTGCCCGGACAACTGTCCTTTGCTGAAAGAGCAAGCCGAAGGTTTGTCTCACGCCAAGCGAACTTCGACCGCAGTGCTTTCCGCCGGCACAGCTGTTATTCATCCGCCCGCCATCCTTCAAAACCTTTTCGCCTCCGCCGCGCAGCCCGTTGCTCGTTGTTACCCTATTCTTAATTTTTTTTTCTTTCTTTCTTTTCAACGGTTTTTGTACGCATTTCTTTCGTTCGGGGAGGGCTCTTTCGAAACAAAGATACAAGCCGCGGTTGTTTTCACCTGATGACGGCGACATTTGCTGTCGCTGTCTGATGGCTTCACTCAAAAAATCTTGTGGAATCGCTTGATTTCGGAAGGCTCCCCACCTCCTACTCATAAAGATACTCGTGCTGGCCGCAATAAAACAAGATTGTGCTACGAAAGTTGCATCCGACAGCCTCGGACTTCAACGCTCAGGTCGTTAGCTCAGCTTCGACTATGGACTTGGAACATCAAACGCCTAGTAGCTGCTGCAAAGTTTTTGTTTGCGCAGAGTGATGTAGTCGAGACATAAATCTTCGGTTTAAAACTGCAGTACTTGTTTCACTGTGTCGCTGTGGGACAGGATTGAACACAAGGTAGATCACAGCTTGCTTCTCTGCTGTGTAGCCGTTTTCGGTGGGCAGTAGCGCAGCCCGAATGACGTCGGAGAGGTCATGCCCGTGCCCGCCCCAAACGAACTTGCTAAGATTTGCTTTATACTGTATCAATTTTCAACTGTTAGAAGATATACGGAAGGCACAGTCGGACTCAATACGACGTCAATGACTGGCCCCTCCCGAAGAAAAATCTTGGCTGTGCTACTGTCTGTGGGTAAGCCGTTGTAGGGTCCAACTAGTTGCTCGGAGGTTGGCTGCAAATGTTAATATTGAATGTCACCAACATCCCCAAACGCTACGAACAGAGAAGTGAGCCTAGTCGTTATTGTTTGAGTACCTGTCGAGTAGACGCCCTTACATTTTAAATTGCCGAAGTGAGGCTCTCACAGCTTGAAGTTCGGATGCAGATGTAGTATTTTATTTACAGAAGACTGGGCGCTAGAGCTACAGAAGGCAAACAATGGCCGGAATTTTGAGACTTTTCATGGTTTGGGCAATTTCTTAAAAGTTTAGCTGAAGGAAAAGCAAATCGCGGTAGTTTCGTAAATTTCGGGAAAACGCCCTAAGATTCACTTGTCGCAAGCAGTGTTGGCGGCGCGGTTGTAAGGCGTTTGACGCAAAAACTACGACAATCACTGTAAATTGACAGTGATGTTGCGCTGGGCTGTGGAGCCGGTACTCAAATTTCAGGCTCCGGCTCCAGAACAATTTGGTCCAAAAAACGTACAATTCGCTTGAACCGGAACCCAAATTTCAGGCTCCGGCTCCACAGTCCTGATGCTGCGAACACACAAAAGTGAGGAGCCATTGCGACCAAAATTGCCAGTGACAACAAATCTACTTCCAGCGCAACAATTACGGCCGCCGACGAACGTGGCTTGATACTTCGTACACTTGCAACCAGTGGCGTAGCCAGCCCAGAAATTTGGGAGGGGCCAAAATGTTTGATTTTAGGCGAATGACCCTATTTTGTTTGAAAAAACGCTTCTCAAAGCACAAAATGACCATCTTTTCTAAAAATTTTGGGGGGGGCATGGCCCCTTTGGACCCCCCTGTCTACGCCTGTGCTTGCAACTCTAGTAACATGTGCTTTAAAAATATCTAAACTTTATTAAATCAGGATGTGGTTGACCTATAAAAATATACACAGTAAGCAACTCACTAGGAGCCCAGCATTTAGTATATACCGGATATAGCATACACGTCACGCTAATCGGTATAGGCCTCCCTACAATCGATGAAACGAAAGACACTCAGCTTCAAATGCGTTGCCATGGGAACTCGTGGCCATAGGCGTAAGAACGGGGAAGCAAGGCCCCCAAAATTTTCAAATTTGACATGTTCGTTTTAGTTTTTAGCAAAATATGGTTTTCGTAGTTTCAAGTGGGCAAAATGAAATTTCACCACTTTTGGCTCCACCTGAAAAAATCTTTCCGACGCCTATACTCGTGGCCGTGGTGTCGACGAGCAAGTTGAAACCAGTCTGCGGATAACTATTGTTTAGCTTCAGATTTTTCTGCCAGATTTTGGTTTATTCTTGACGATCATGCATCGTACAAATGTAGCATCGTACAAAAAGCCAGAGGGTTATTAAGGAACGATTTTTGTCAATATTAGTGGAGTTTTAGCTTAACATTGTCTAAAACACAAAGTTACTGAATTTTGAAAAATTTTTATTTTGTCGAAAACAAACAATCTCCTAAACGAAAATGTGGGATGTACGCATGATATTGACATGAAAAATGCAGAAATTCCGCCAGCGGCTCTGTTGGGCGGTCGGTTGAAGATCAAAATCGATTCTGCTCGAAGCTTGCGTTTCTACATGCAACAGACGTAAATTAGGTGGAGACATGGACATATGTTACTTTCAGGATGTTTTCGCAATTTTCAGACACATAAGGCAACCTCTGTTCAAAATGGGCAAATGCTTTACGACTGGCAATCAGTTTTTGATCACGAACACTATCGATCACAAACAAGTTAAAACAGGGTGATTTCACACAACTCGTAACCATGGGTCAAGTTGGACAAACCCCACCAACTTAAAACAAACAAAACTTATGCAGATTTCAACAGGACTGCTTGATAGAGCACATAAAAATCAGCGACTGGAAGAACCAGCTTTAAACATAACTGTATTTCTACAAGTAAGCTGAAAAATGATTTGGCCAAATTTGACAAAGGTTCATGAGCAGGGTTCTCCGCTTGTAACAAACTCAACTCCGAGAGCATGTGCCCAAGTTGTCCAACGAATTTAAAATCAGACCACTTTTGTGCGGTTACACGTTGCAGGGAAGGTCATATTTAAACGCGAGCGATTCAGAATAAATCTACTATTGCTGAAATCCGGAATAGCTAAATTCAATCCTGTATACCGATGCCATTCTTGAAATTTTGGGTTCCAGAAACACGATAAAACAGCAACAAAACCACAATGTAAACACAAGTCCATTGCTGCGCAACGTAAGCGTACATGTCTACCCTTTGCAAAACATCGCAGCTAACCCCGCACTAACCAAATATCTCTCAGAAGATGCTGACATGGTAGGCATAAAGAAATATTAATAACAACTGTTTTAGCAAAGGCAGCTGTTCAGTCTTGTTGCGGCAGACATTGGTGTATCAGCTGGGGGTGAAGAGGGTTCGAGCGCACCCCCAAAAGTTTTGATTTGTCAACAATTTGGGCAAAATCTCAAAAAATTTGGGCAAAATGTTTCGACATTCATTGAAATTACGCTTCTTTGTTACTGAGTGTAAACTAAATAAAAGTGTATTGTGTCATAGAAGTCACATTAAATATATACATAAAATCAACACACTGTTTCTGTAGTAACTTCGTGTTTTATTTTGTGAAGGTTGATGAGTAAATCACTCACTTGAAAGTTTTGGTAAAAGAAGGTTTTTCATTTATGTGCTTTATTAATTGTACACTTAGTAGGTCATCGAGTAAGCTGCATGGCACCTACAGGTGCCACGCCGCGAAAGTGCAGTGAAACTCAGAGTGCTGTGCTAGCGCATATCCAGAACTAAAAAGTTTGCAGTAGCCTAGTAGAAAAAGATTCCACGTTTTCAGGCATGGAATATTAGCCGTGGATTAACTACCGCTTCACCTTTTCAGCAGTATTCTTTTGCAGTGAAACTTAGAAACTCGTGTCCCAGCACTCTCATTTTTGGAAAAAAATTATATTGTGATTGCAGGCGGTCCTATTCGGGCTAAATAGTCTGGATTAATCCTTAACATTCCCACTCATGACATCTGGCCAAGTGTGGTAGGATCGTTGGTTCATCTAAATTTTCAACATTCTTGCTCGCATGCCTCATCACGCACGCACTAGCCGACAAGGTTCCTTCTTTGTCAGACTCAACACTTTCGAAACGACTTATATCATTTCCCGTACATAAACTTCCACTTTGGCTATCTGCCGTGACATGATCAGGCTGGCTGCCTGCGTTGTCGCCATCTTCAACGTGGCGTGGTATTGAAGGTAGTCCGGTTATAGTACTGGCCCGACGCACCTTTCCTTTTTCCTGCTTCGGTCTTTTTATGCCTTAGCTTTAGGCCTCTTTTGGCTGCCACTTAATAGGTGGTTCTGACTCCAACGCCATGCAAAACGTTCTGTTAAGTAAGTGTCTGTAGCCCTGTGGTTCAGCCTCCAATGCCGTTGTAAAACGTTCCGTTTTGTATGTTTTTATCAACTTGCGTTGCGCAGAAAGTGTGTGTTTGTACTATGGACTTCGTGTCTGCGGGCAAAAATACATTACATTGCAATATGTTTTCTTAAATAAATATCCCAACATCAACTGTTAAAGCCAAAAAACAAAACACCACAGTATAACACCTGCCTATCACTATATACTTTACACGTGGAAAATGGTTACAGTGAAATCCACTGAATACAGCACCGATTAAATGAGTACAAGCCGCTTATTAGGGCAGGTTTTGAATATCGCGGAGAGGGTCAAAAAATCTTTTCTCTATTTACACTGAAGTATCGGTGATGTTAAAAGATGAGGCCTGAAAGGGTGGCGCTTAGACCTCTTTAGCAGAGACTTCAGTGGACAGCGCCGTTACAACCAATAAATATATAAAATGATTGTAGATCTCCCAATAAGTTTAAACCCACATTTTTTAATTTTTCAAAACGGGCAAGTATTGCAGTAGCCTGACACGTCCACGAAAGTCATTCCACTTTGAACCTTTTCAGACGTTTTGCAACTTTTAATTTGTTAGGCTATATCTTCAAATTACGACGCCCATGTTTTTGAGATTGGTGCCCCGATCCTTGTTTCCGTAGTACTTCGTGACATAGCTTTCACCACAAGAACATCATGAGGCTCACTTCGCTTAAACCAAATTGCCACTTCTCTTCCTTTGCAAATGTCTTAACTGTTAGTAATTTTGTGTTACTTCTTAAGGAACCGTTATTTTTTTGCACAACTGAAATAGTCATTCATAATTATAACTAGGTTTATTTCAACAGTTTCGCCAATCTCAGGTTGCCTCATCAAATCTCTACGAGAGGGAACATGAACAGCGCTATTAAAAGACTGACTAAGCAGTACACCTTGGCAATTACGAACTAAACGTTACCTTCAGAAGATAAGCGGTAGAAAATATTGAAACATCAACGACTATCAAACCGGATTTTGCAGCAACTATTGAAACCTGACCTGCCTAAAACAAAACGCGTTTATAAATGAAACAGAAAACAGCTTCAAAATTTAAACCCACTCTGCTTTAACGAAGTGCTATGGAAAAAATTTGGCTACACATTACTGAAGACAATGGCCATTGTTACTAAAGAATTTTGATGAGGGCGAAACCGAGTGGTTAACTTGGATTTTGATTTTCGTTAGCAATGGATCCCACGCTTGCGCAATACTGTGGGCACCGCCAGGATTTTTCTTAAAGTTTGACCTTGCTGACTGCAAAGATGTTTTGAGAGATTGCAACTGTTTTTCCTGAATATGAATGTGACCGTGAAGCAAGGTTTTTGTGTATTTTGATTGCGGAAGCAAAGCGAGTTTATACGGTATTTTGAAAGACTGTTGGAAAATTTTGAGAACCGCTTTGGCCTCTCGAAACGCCTTAAAAGTACTGGGCCCGTAGCGGCACTATTTACAAGCACTTCGACAGAAGTTTGATGTTTGCATGGGTTAGTAGGCGTAGCGCGGGGCTCCCTTTGGCGCGGGGCCCGATTAGAATAAATCGGTCAAATCGGCTAACCCTTTAACGACCGTGCGAGCCAATATATTGGCCAATATATTGGCTCGCCCTTTTTTGGCCATAAATCGCCAGCCGCTAGAGCTAAAGAACTGTTCAAACCCTCTACGGATTTGGTTTGGCGTTTGCTGGGGGGAACGTCACAAGTGGGGGTGTTTTTGCATTTTTTTGGCCACCTTTACCTGGCCCTGGGCCCCCACCCATTGATCATTCTTTTGGATCAAGTTTTTTTCGGAAACTAGGCAAAAATCCACGTCTTTAAAGCCCTTGAATTGCTTTCTAGCATATCTGTAGCCAAAATTATGAATAAAAAAACAAAAATTGGTGAAAATTTCTGCACCCACAAACCCTAATTTGGGTTGGAACACACCCCTTCTCTATATGGACAACACTCGCCAGCGGATCGAGCTAGAGAGCTGTTCAAATCCGTTTTGAATCGGGAAAGACTTGTAGCTTTGACTGAAAAAAAAATTTCACCGTGCGATTTCGGCCTTTCTGGCCATGTTTACAAAACCACAGGATGTTTTGGCATGTTTTGACAGGTCTGTCAAAACAATCCATGACGTCAACGTCCCGTGGGAGTTCAAAAATCAAGCCGAATCACTGGCGCGAAACCGCGCGAGATT
>JGI24158J21664_10000284_pt1 | contig 41871 bp, 27 predicted proteins | sample Ectturendosymbi3_FD_21664 | JGI IMG/M metagenome (IMG submission 21664) | reverse complement strand
AAAAAGGTCATGGCACGGTTGACTGAGCACTATGACGTCATAACGCCACTGCTCAGATGGGCCCCGCGCCTAGGTTTTACATTGGGCCCCGCACTTGCCACTTGCCAAGGCCGGCCGTGTCTACAGCTGCTTTCGTTGTTATGACGCCGGCACAATTGTGTACGGTAAATGGTGTTTCGATTTGCATGTGCAGTGCTGTGGAAGTTGCATGGTCAACACAGAATTTTCGACATAGCAGTACACGCGTGTGATTGCATCTACAGTGGCGTTTAGGTGTAGTGAATAATAACGTTAGTTCATATTTAATGATACCCACAAGCCTATGTTGGGTTTGACAGGGTTAATCACAGCAACTTAATCTTCAAAGCAATGAAAATCACCATGCAAGATAGACATTTATGTTGGACCCCTACTTTTTCCTTGGCCCCGCAATGGCCCCCCACTTTTTTAATTCTAGAATCGCCACTGCGCGTGCCGTAGGTTGCCGACCCGTGATCTAGACCAGGGGTCACCAACCTTTTTGAAACTACGAGCTACTTCTTGTGTACCGATTAATGCGAAGGGCTACTAGTTTGATACACACTTCTGAAATAAAAATGTTGCTCCATTTACCTTCAATTATTTTAGAATTGATATTAGTTAATGTGAAGACAATGATCATGCTAACGTTATTTTTAGAACAGGCCCGCGGGCGACCTACTTGGTCCTTGCGGGCGACCTGGTGCCCGCGGGCACCACGTTGGTGACCCCTGATCTAGACAGTGAAGTCCTGTATGTTTCGAAGTCGATTGTCAAAAGCCGCAAACCTACTGCTTAAGAGTGCAGTTTCTGGATTTTACCATAGGTGATTTGTTCATGTTACTGGTAGTGTCTATTTCACATAAAACAAGGGCGGATCCAGCCAGAAAGTTTAAGGGTGGCGATTTCAGTGATATTTGGTAGTCAAGTCTCATTACGCCATCACTACTGTAAAAGAGATGAAGTATACTTCACGACACTGCTGTGAGAAAACAATGGACGGCAAAATGGCCTTACATCGCGAATGCTGTTTTCCGAATTGTTCAAAATCATGGTGAAAAAGGTTACTTTCGTAGGTTTTAGGGGGGCAATCGCCCGCCCCCCCTGGATCCACCCCTGCATATAAATTCATGCTTTATACTCTTTAGAATCAGGCTGTTCAGCTAGATTTGTCTAATTGTGATCCTTTGTTGATTCTACCATTTTAAGTTTACAAAATCACCGTTCTCCAGTGCAACTGCTTACTATGAGAGATAAGTGCACAAATCATGTCCCACATTTGTAGAAGTAGACTCCAAGTACACTACCCAAAGGCTAGTGAATAGATGCCAAATCCAGAGCTGCCAATGAGATTTTTAAAATTTTGTATATATACAGTAATCAGGGGTGGATATTAGGGGAGGTGAACGAGGAAGTCGCCTCGGGCCGCCTTTTGCGGAGGTGCCGTGAAGGCCCCCTTTTGCGAGTTTCGCACTTAGTTTTTACATTGTTTTGTTAAAAACCTTATAAATCACTGTAGTAGAGCCGCATCTAATAAGCTCTGACGCAAGTCATGTGATGTCAAAATTAAGCAAAAATTTGTGCAAATATGCCAAAAAAAGGGCTCCTCAACAACTTTAATGTGTAGACAAAGAACAATTTAACATTAATTGACTTCAAACAATTTACAACGTGAAATGTACTTTCACGCAGAAGCGAATTCCCAGACAAAACGAAAAACTGAACTTGCTTTCAGCGAATCAAGTTTCTGCATAGCGTGTGTAAAATGTATGGCCCTTTTCTGTGTTTGCCTCGGACACCTAAATTCTCGTATAACCTCTTGCATATAATAAAAAACAAATTCCACACAAAAAAAACGCGGGGCCCGCAGCAATTTTTACAATTTCTACTATCGTTAATCCAGCACTGCCTTAACCTCATACTTTTACTTTGAGTCTTTTCTACAGATGAAGGGATTTCTATTTTTCAAATCCAAATCCAATCCAAAAGTTATATTTCACAATAAAACGCACATCAGAAAACCAAATCTTGTCTAAAACCAAATTCCTATCACTGTTTTATGCAAGGCCCATATTAATCCAACTCAAAGATTCAAAGAAAAACAAATAATTTGGAAACTAATTTATGTTAACTTACGCTCTACAGCATAAATAATTTTTAATGTTTATACCGGCGGCTAAACTTGAATAAAATACTACCTTTGGCTCACAACATTATAACAATTGACACTGCAGAAAAGTCAAAATAATCAGTGTTAGCAGCAATGCATTGAGAAGCTGTTAAGCTCAGCAATAGCGTGTAAGACAGGGGTCGGTAACCTACGGCCCACGGGCCGAGTCCAGCCCGCCAAGCAAAATCATCCGGCCCGCAACCCCTTTACCAAATGGTAGTAACTGTACGGCCCGCTATGTGGTATTACATTTTTTGAATCTACTCTCCTTGCAACTTCTTGTAATGAATACTTATGAGGAACTCCATATGAGAAACCGCACTGTGATATAAATGTACTGTATGTCGCTTTTCGGGCTTTCGTTATGAACTGTGAAAATCAGGAGTGCATCTTATTAAAATTCCATAAATTCTCAAGTTTTAACGACATCATAAACAGCAAAGAGAACGGAATTGTTGGTGGAAATTTAATACGGCTCGCCATTCCTTGCAGAGTTTGTTTTTGGTCCGCGGCTCGGGAAAGATTGCCGACCTGTGGTGTAAGCTATCAAAGCAGAAGACTAACAGGTATACAACAACGACTCATTGGAACTGAGCTACACATAAACAATGATGAAATGTGCTAAACGATATGCCCGTATACCCTTCAGTGTTTCCGCACTAACAGATTGAGGCAGGAAAACAAGTAATTTTACAAGAGTGCGTTTATTCCAGGCTCGTCACGAAGCGCGACAGTAATGCACAAGAGCGAAAATCTAAACAAAGTCACAAAATAGTGGCAATGAGTTCTCCAGCCAGCAGAGAGATACAGCCTCAATAACATATTTACACAAAGTATACAAAATTGCGGAAAAGTGAAAGCGAATCGCTAAAAAAAGATGCCCGCGTAAATGCTTAAACAGGGAGGACAAAAGGAAAGGAAAAACAAAACAATGCGAACTTTACACTAAGTGGACACAACCGAATTGGAGGCGGTGTCTTGACTACGTCTTAGGCTGCTAAACTACGTCAGCTTTTATCAAGAGTAGCAAACAGACCAACGGCCCGTCAATATCAAACGTAGTACTATCTACCTAAAACTAATAGCTTGCGTTTCGAATTGGCGGTTCGCCGAAACTGCTTGGAAAAGTTTTTCTGACAATGTAACTCCTGTTTGATTTGCCATTTTACGCAAAATTAACGTTAGTGTACTGATTGCTTAACCAGCATCCGTTGAACAAACCAATAAATAACATTCTCCAGCAGCTGGATACGTATGTCAGGGTGCACCATGCCTTGCCAGTAGCTTGTATTGCTCGGCAATCAGCTGACGCCATTTGTTTTGCGCAGTGGAAAGAATAAAACTTGGTGGAGGAAGCAGTCACTCGACATTCAAACATTCGCCCGTAGGACAAAACACGTTTTGGTCGTTACGCAACGCATCGCTGACGAAACGAGGCATGCATCGAAACACTGCAAGAGCGCTACGGCTGTACACTGCCTACAAAAGCAAAACACGCACATACCGATTAGTATCAAAGACACATCCGTACACGCCCCATCAACAGTATAATTTTCTACGCGCATGTACAACTATCACAGAACAGAACAAAACCAATTACTACAACGCAGGTACATTCTGTTTTGGCAAACAACGACTTCATCATTTCTATATACATATATTTAAAAATTTCGTTAAGTTTACAGAATGCAAGAGGCTTTAACCGCATCTTGCAGGGTAAACCCTTTTAGTACAACTTCCTAAATCAACCATCAATTTAAATTTAGACTTTTGTCAGTTTTGTTCTTTCGACGATAAGGTAGTTTCTTGTCAACTTTGAAATATAATTTCCTTTTCATACACACACTTGATCAAGCAGTTCATCTTGGAAGTCACGATTTCCACATGAAAAGTCACATCAGCTCAAATTACCAAGGCTTTTAACGCTGTAAACCACCACTGCTGCGCCTGCGAAAGTGAAAAAAAGTACGCCAAAAAAGAAAAACAAGAACGTTGAGGTAGGGTCGAGTTATGTTGATCAGCGAAACGATTTCGCCGCGTGGCTGCGACACGACGTGCCAGCCGAGGAAAATTGCGTGGGAAACTTCCCTCACAACCATTCAAAGCAACGTCGCGAAAGAAAACGTCGAGCGCACACTGGACGCCTGCGTGACAGTGATGCGCTCGTTGGACAAACTCTGGCCGTCGTTTCAGTTGCGACAACGCAAACTGCAAAAGCGAAACACTTTGCGACAGAAAACTGAGCTGCAAAGTGGCGCCAGTTACATGATTTCCGACGTGAAGAACATCAGCGTAATTTTTAACCAAGAGGTTTGTCCAAGTAAGCGAACCAGAAGCGAGCTGGCGTTTTTTCAACCGAGAAAAGCAGCAGCTAGCGAACCCGCTGCCGGTTTGAGAGTTTCATGAGCAACATTTTGCTTCTGGCGAGCTGCTGCACGAAGTGATGGACTCATAGCACAGAAGACGCTTGGAGCGTGATTCGTAACAAGGAAGCGATAAGCGGTTGGACTGAAGAGTCAGTGCAATGGCGCGAGCGCGCCCGAACTTTTTTCAACATCGCTGTACATCGATACGTAAGAGAAAAATATGAAACAGCAAGATCTAACTTCACGATAAAAGTCTGGAAGTGTGTTTCGGATTCTAATCCAGTAATGAATTGTGCAAACAAACAGTTTTGTTTAATTAGCTTTCAATCATCCTTTCAAAGAAAATATTTCCTGGGCAAGGTACTCCCGCCTTTAATCATGGAACTAAATTCCCAGTGCATTAATGGTTCGAACAGTCCAAACTACTGAAAAAATCGCTTTTGTTTTGTCTTTTACAAACACACGAAGCACAGTATCCTGTGTATTGACATTGAAAACCAGCAAACGAGTGTGCTTATTTAAAAAACTGTGATATAACTATGCAACCAACCAAATTTTTGCAGCACCTTTGAAGTCGTCAATAAGTGCATCATTGATAACCAGCAATCTGTCACGGCGCGCTTAAGCAACGTCATCGCGACCAGAGTAGAGTTTGGAAACATACTCAGCATATATACGATTCCACGAAATAAAACGCGTCTGCTGCTGAACTGTGATATTGCATACACAGCATATTCGCGCAGCACAAAATCAAACATGACAACATCCTCGCTGGCTTGCACAACTTCCTGAGGAAATAGGCGGGATAAGCTTTCAGTGAAAGAACGTACCAGCAGTTGGTTTTTCGACGTGTATATTCTACGGTGCATTCGTGCACGCTTCTCGTAAGGTTTCACTAAACAAGCTCGCTTTAAGTTCGGCGTAACTCCAACCGGATCACCACGGCCATCACATCCACCGGGAGGTGTCACTTGTAAGCCATGAGTTGTCCGCGTCCTCGATGAGGCGCCGCACTTCGTCGGTGTTAAAATCGGGAAAATCGAAGTGCGACTTCTTCTTGCATGGATCACTGAGGCTAATGCCGCATCCTCGCGTAATCTCGTTGAAGTCAATGCTCAGCTCGTCCTGCAACAGAAGGATACGTTCGATTAGAACGTTGCAGCGCCACGCACGAACACTTGAAGTCACGCAACGAATGCACGCGGCGAAAGAAACCAAAGAACACATCTTGCAATGCACAACATCCGCTTCTACATCCCACGCTCGTGACGTGCGATTTCGGAAATTTGCGCTGCGTACTGTGGATACGTAAACACGAAAGCCCACGCTAAGGCAGCTTGCGTAATATTGGTGGAACAAGTGGCAGTGAAGAACTATTTCAAACTGGACTAAATCTGAAACTGAAGGCATTCCTACTTTAAAAAAATACACTAAGCTTTGAACTTTCACAGCTTTCATTATTTTTTTCCTGCGCAAATTTCGCAACTCCATTTAGCGCTACACAACTGCATTTTGCAGTAACAAGCTATCACTTTTAGATGATCCGACGAGTTTCGTTCCATTACTAACCGAAAACTTACGCAAGAAACACTTCTGCCGGATAATAAATTTCCGGGAGGTTTAAAGTGACATAGTTTTGGATATCCTCGCATACTAATCACCTACAAAAACGTGCAGAGTATTTCCCTTCGAAAATAACACCACGTATTCAGTGTAAACAGACGAGTGTTGTTCAGGAAGCTAGTATTTAACAATAAACAAGGGAGCCGGCAGTGAAGCATAGAGTGGTAGTTGACGAGCAGCAAATACAGTGGCACTGGCATCAAAGTCTTGCTTTGCTTTTAAGTCTTGCTTTGTGATGGAAATGCTACGTAAGAAGTGGCGGTCAACGCCTCGTTTCCGGCGCAGTCGCAAGCGAGGCTTAACGAAGGACGCGCGTAGATATATGGCTTCTGCAAAGTGAGATTAACTGACGCCTGCTTTCGCTGGTTCAGCCCTGAGTCTACGGAAACCGAGTTTTGTATCTGGGCGTCATCTCGTTCTTATGGACATATGGCGGCAGGAGTAAATCTGCTTCTGCGCTGCTAGAGTCACATCGCAGGCACCAAGCCCAGTGCAGACAGGCTGTTTGGTTGCGTTACTCACGCGCACTTGCACCCTCAGTGGTGTTTTATCGTCAGAAAAGCCGCATGCTCAAACGATGTAATCGTAAACACGACCTCATTGCGTTTGGGGTAAAGAAGCTAGTTGGACTTTAATTAATCAACCAGCGAAGAAAATTGAATCACTAAAAGTGACGAACTTGCTCTCGGCTGGCTGATTCACGATTTAGAAACACTACTGTCCTCTTTAGCAATAAGACCCACAATACGACAAAACCGAACTAAATACAACTGAAAATTCATGTGTGATGCCAACAGCAAATACTTTGAAGCATTGAGTGTTTTTCCGTGTGGCATGACGCACTAGATTTAGCGCTGTACCGTTGTCTACCGACAACTCATTTGTTCCTCTCAAGATCCAAACAAAACTTGATGAAAATAGGACGAACAACCGACCCTCATAATTACGCACCCACTTCTGAGCAATGCAAAGCAATAACCTACAACAAAACGCGGATTAAATTACACAGTGCAAAATATGCGCTTAGCCTACTTCTTCGTGACTTACTACGTTACACGCTGGCTAATTTATAGCAAAAATATTGGATTAATCGCAACGACCATCGTGAGCGCAAGCACAACATCAACGCTGGCTAGTGTCGTTGTCGCATAGGTCGAGTTATTTTTAGACAGCTGGCTGAGCTAGATCGCGTGTCGTCTTACACTCCACAGGACAAACGAAACCTCAGTAAGGCACTGCTCGTGACAAACGACCGGACTGCTGACCACGATCGCGCAGGTCAAACTTAGCTGAGATCAAAAACGAAACACGATGTAGTCAGACTTTTACTGCGCTTTGTTTACAAGTCACGATGTCCCAGTAAGCTGATGGAATCACGACTTGTCGCATCAGCATCAGCAAACGTGGTACATGGGCTGGTTTGCCACGATTTAGCGTTTGCAACAAGCTTGATAGAAACGCAGTGAAGAAAACCAATAAAGTTTTACAAGTGCTTTCCTGTTCTCAAAAACACTTTGTTCTTCAGTACTTTGCGGCACCTTGAACTTTCGTCCAATGCCGCACAAATATACGCCGATCCGATAAGAACGTATAACACTCGTTTGTTTCTCGATCACGTAACAAGAAGTTTGCCTAAACTAAGTAAACGAACATAGTCAGACTATCACCACTGGAGCGTGACGAAATAAGGACCGAATATCTTGTCCGCTCATTTAAGAAGCAATAAGCGCTTGTTGCGTGTAGATAGACTTAGTACCACTACCAACCAAGTAATGTTCGATAGCCACATTCATTGACACAGTCATTCTGACCTTTCAAGCCGCAAATAACTGTTTGACATTACACCTTCTGTGCTTGACATTAGGTGAGTCAATGCATAACATCAATTTTCAATGATATTTTTGGAAAATTCTTAACCAACTGATGAAGAAAATAACGTACCAGCAATGGTCTCTTTTACTTAGCGTCACTCTCCTGTACACTTCACATTGCTGCGTTCGGGTTGTCGAACAACACTTGGCAACGCTATTTCTGGTTTCTTCCCAGTCTTCCGGGAAGCCTTGCAAGCGAAAAGGTTAAGCCCAAGACCCCAGTGTACCAAATTTTTCAGTAAACAGAAATGATGCTGCCACTTGGTTAAAACACGTTTCACTTCGTTTGCCATCACGAAGCATTTCATAGTTTTCGGCCACATGAAAATCAAATAACTCATGAAGAAACTCGCTATATTGGTAACATGTCCCTATTCCGAAAGTTTTGAAATCTTTTGCACAGTTATTCATGCATCTTAGTATAATAGGTAATTTCGGGAAGATAAATGTTGTCACACTGAAGCGAAAAATTGTTACAAATATCTCTCCAAAACACATGGACCGGTTGAAAGTTAATTCACTCAAACGTTAATGCCCGAAATTGTGCAAAAGTGATTTTTTGCTGATCAAGAGCGCAACACTCATCGGGTATGATAGCGCGGTTTTATGCTTTAAGGCACAGCACATTCAATTCATTGCGCATCCACAAGTTTTACTAACTCAAGCCTCGGCAACATCTAAGCATTTTTTCTATATCTGCAAAGTGTCGGCAGCAGTGGAATTCCACTGTGGACATTTTCTCAGCAAACGCTTTTGAGGGTCAACGACCATTCAAGAAACCCGACTGCGCTCGTCTGATTTTATACTTGCTGTCAGCTGCACCAAAAACATTTTTCTTCCAACGTCACAACTTTCTTAACCTATCGATTCCTTTGGTTGTTGCTGCTTGCATTGGTAGGTACTTGCTTGCAACCGAGTGACGCCGCACACACCGCGGTCTTTTCGATCACGGTCAAACGCTGCAAATCGCATTTCCACGGTTGGAGTCACTCCACTGAAGTACATGAATTATGCAAAACATAAACAACTCGCCTGTTTCAGTGAAATAACCCGAGTAAACACACACTTAGCTACATAAGGAAAAGCTGTTTGCATAAAGCTAGAAAAAGCTCCTCGCGGTTTTCTCAAACCCAAAGGTGCAAGTAATGCGTTCGTTGCTATACTTCCACATAAGGAAAAAGCTATAAAAGCACTGTCGCCATAGCAAGAGACGTTTTCGTCGACAGTTAGCCCGGTCATACCAATTTCAGCGCGGGTTCAACCGTGGTCACATTGAACCCAAAACACTGAACAGAGATGGAAGGACTTGCGTGACCTGACGAAAACATTGGAAACGTAGAAAAGGCACATTTCGTCATGCGAGGAGTAGCGGAGTCACCACTGGGTTGTACAATGTATGCATAGTGGATCCAATGGCTTGGTCAGACTGCAGCCAGTGCATTCTTTGATAGGATAGCAGGAACAAGTCATGCGAAGTGACACAAAATGTTTTTAGAAACAAACGCCTGTGCACGCAATCCGCTCGGAATCCAAGAACTGTAGTCGTAAGACTTTTACCAACGCAAGTCTTCTCTCACCCAACATTGTGGACCAAGCGACGTCCTTTCGATCGATTTTCTGTCCACGCTTCGCGGCATGCGGGCAGCGGAACGCTCTTGGTTCCCTGACAAGCAATGAGGTTTGACGCGCGGACACGAGCGAATATTGTACAAGATACAGAAAACCCACAAAAGCTCCTCTTATCGACAAACTAAAGGGCCGCCATATGGCTTTGCCAGGTTTGCGCCAGTACTCTCTTCTATCTGCAAAAAAATGAAATTACGTACTGTCACGAGTTGTAAAGAAGGGAATGTTTCTGATGCGCCTTATCTTTAGGTCATTTGTAACCTCGGGACCGCGGGCACGGTTTTCAACGAGCGTATCAGGTCGTTTGCAGTCTGGCCACTTGTTTCGTTTCACCACGTGACTGAACGCAGATGGAAAGCGAACAGTTTGCTCGCAGTAGCGCGTCGTATAGGGCGCAAAGAATTGAAAATTCCTGTGACTGTTTACGATAGATTAAGCTACAAAAACAGATGCCACACGAGCGAACTACACAGAGGTAGGTGGAATGAGGTTGTGAAGGATGACACATCGCAGAAACGCAGATACCTACGGCGACTCATCAGTCACTCAGCGCTGAGAACTCCAAACACATTTGACAGCTTGTACGGCCATCGAACAGCACCAAAAGCATGTTTCACCATCCTGTCGTGTGATCAGCCTCGATCAAAATATGCTGACTTGCACAGATATCGGGGTCATGGTTTACGTCGAATTGTCATCGCAACCACAAACAATGGTGCAAGGATTTTCTGCACGATATGCACGCTATGCTACGTTAACCTGTGTACAGCGATAAAGGACATAGTGACCACGGCACGCAGTGATGAAAGATTTTCGCTTTGGCACGCCTTTGTCAATTCAACCGCATAGGTTCTTTCTCGACACCAAGATGCCATTTAGCTTTTACCAAAGGTAGACCTAACAAAAACTACGGTGTCGCTTATCAAAGACGTAACTTCCAGCTTGTTGCTCCAATGACCGCTTTCTTTGCTTGGAATGTTCCGGTGGCAAGCTTGTCGCAGATGCGACACACCGCTGTTTGGTTGCGATCGTATTATTTATTCAGGCGTCTTTTTGTGGTTTTGTCGTCTTCCCAAGCCAGGAAAAAAGCACTCAACGCACCGAACAAAAGCGATCACCACCTCACTGCGAATTTTCCGTCCTTTCTGACTGAATTGCGAGGCCGTGCTACGTGAAGGCGCTGACCTTTTGTTGAAAAGTATTAGCACACTGCCCTGTGACGCCATTTCGATACTTCAGAAAGGCAACGACAAGACAAAACACCAAATCTCTTCTGGTGGCTTTGCCGCATGCTGTGAAAACTGAAATTGTGCCGACAAATGGGACGGGCAAACTACGAACAACTGCAGCAGCCTCAAATTAGACCGCGTTCACAAATTGCGCTTTGCAAATGCGTGGATAGAAAGCATGTTACAAAACCGACGACAATTCTTTTCTCAGGCAACACCGCCTTGGAACAAGCGCGATTTTGAAAATACCAAGAAGGGTGTTCGTAGCAACTTAACCGTAACTCGAACCGAAAGTTTAAACGTCAACAAACAAACAGTAATACCGTCACAATGCGGAAGCGGATGCCGGAGTATGATAAATCACGTGTGTACACAGAGCCTTCGCGCGTACAGCGTCACACATCCTACAACTACACAAAAACGTCCATAACATGAAAGGTGAAGAATGAACACCAATTCACAATGTTTCGTTGCTGTAAGAACAAGCAAACAGTCATGCAAGTATGTGCGAGTCCGCAAGAAGCTGATGATCTCAGAAAACAGCAGTGGTCAAGCACGCCATGTTACATTGGATCAGTGGTTATCAATCACTGTTTTAAGAGCCGCATGCGGCCCCCAAGCACCCTTTGCGCGGCCCTCAGCAGTCTTTCAATAAAACCTTTAATAGTTTGTGTTACAGACGTCTTTCTGCTATAAATCAAAACGTGCCAATTGACTTGTGTTAAAATTTCTTTAGTGCGCCTCTCTAACAAAGTGGTAAGTCTGGATTTGGTCCTCTTTAGCGAAAGGGTTGAGAACCACTGCATTAGACGAACGCAGTACTGTACCATGGTCGTCAGTAAAATGGGCTTTCTAAATCAGTAAAATGGGATTTTTTTAAATGGAGGTCCTCAACCTGTTGNAAAACAAATAAAACATACTTCTGATTAACGAAATAAGCAATTCTGGTATAAGGTCGTTCTAGGTCTGGCCATGTCTTCACAGCATTCGCCTTTTATTAAAAGCAGTCATAAAGCGAGGGTTAGTGGAAAAGTCTTTATTTTATCGCGACAGTGTTTCTGTCAACACCTTTCAAGGAGTTACTCGCATTTACTTGTCATTAAGATACGTACCAGATTGAAAGCCGCCAAACAGCATTACTTTTTGGCGTTCCACGTAGTCGCAGAAGAAAAAATATTATTACAGAAAATGCATAGCCGGAGCACAGACGAGGACCTATTATTATAGACTCCCTACAGGAGTTTAATCTTCCGTACAAACATTTCTGTCTCGCTTACGTATATTTGCAAGATAAGTCTGATTCAAATGATAACAACAACAAACAAGCAAATCGCAAGTCAGATGCCGACTGGACGTCACATCCGCTTCGGAGGGCGTTTAGACATTATGTCAACATTGATAAGCCTACCGGCGATTAGTTTCAGAAAAGAGCGTGATCGTGCGTATTAATACTGAGTGCATAGCACGCGCTTAGTCTGGAGCTAAAAACGTGCAAAATGCAGGGTTTGTGCCATCGACACACGAAAATTTAAATCATTTCATGAGCTCATAAACAACTACCAAGTAAGTCATTTCCTCACTATTCAGTGCTTCTCATTAAAATTCAGCAGTGTTGCCATGGCATTCTCACTTTTTCAACTTTAACTCTGTGAAAAGCTTCGAGGTAATATTAATCGCAGAATAACCAGAATTCAGTTTTTAGATACGACATCATCAAATATCAATGTCATTTAGATTTGTGAGTGGACTTCTAAGTTTGCTTCAATACTTGTAGAGCAAAAAAACGTAATAGCAGCGTTATTATTGCTACAAACAACTCGCTTAGAATATACAATGCACCTCGGTCCTAAGCGATTTTTCATCTAATAAGCAGTGGACTTAATAACTACCACAATAAAAATGAGTTTATACAAGAAGCACGAATATTTTACTTTTGGTACATTACACAGCATTTGTTAATCAGACAATGCAAAAAAATGAAACATCGACATCTAAGATGATCCTCTGTTTGTATGTCTTTCCATGTAGTTCGGTCTAATCCAGAGGTGAAAAAATCATATAAAACGAATTTTGGATTTATTAACCGGTTACTTTTCATTGCAAAAATTCTGTCCCAAAGCAATTAGTTAATACGCTGTGGGAATTATTATCGTGAATTTGTTAAACCAAATGTACAGTATTGGTAATACGCGTTGTTACTGGTGGTTTGCTGACGCAAAACGCCCTAACAGAAATAAAAAGGCAGCAAAGGTCAACGAGGTCACAGCTGAGATGAAAGCGTTAGTAAACGNGTCGTTCGAACAAATGCGGTTGTAAAATACTTTTTTCAAGCTCTGTTCACGTGTCAGCGTTATGGGCAAAATTTTATTGGTGGCACAAGTCTGAACATTAGTCTTGCAGCTGTGTTTATGTTAATCGATTTTTGTACGTATTGCCGAATGGAGGACTGTTGACATTTTTGCCAGGCCTCATAACAACAGCATGTTCGCGTAATTGTCGTCACAAAATCACACGAATCCGATTCGTTGGTTGATTACAGGTAAGTTTGTCATCAGAGAGAACAGTAGTGCTTTTAAAAGAACTGCTTTTTGAAGTAATGAAAAAGCAAGAAAAACGGCATTACGTTGTATCACCTGTGAAAGAACTACAGAAGTGACGCTCACGCCTTTCGAAACCGGCCACGAGTCTCTTCAATGTCTCAAACACTTATGCGCACTGCGATCGGACACAGTCAGCCCCGCCGCAGCCTCACTGCGCAGCGCGATTGCCGAGGTTGGGCGAAGCTCAGTTTGCGGCAATCGGGCCCTTGCAGCGATCAGCTGTTTCTGTTTGTTTTGAACGGCTGTCGCCGCTCGACAGACCATCGTTTTTCTCTTTTAACTACCAACCAGGGTATTTTTCGTGGCATTCACAGCTGAAAGCCTTCACGACCCGCAACATGTAGTCAATGCGTCGTACATCGTAATAGCCAAGGGGCATCGTCTACCGAGTTTTTATTATCCTGTACGCTTACTGCATGAAAGTAACACTGAAGTGAGGCTAAAAGCGACAGCACTTGACTACTGACAACTTGGAGCTCTCTACGTCCTCGGCGCTCAGCGGTAACCTGTTGTTCATGCGTCGTTCGGCTTTGTGTTTACAGGAAAATTTGTTGACACTTGGTTAGCACAGCACGTTAGCATAGCATGGCACTTCGAAGCTGTAAACACCAAACAGTGTTATTGATAATACACTGTTTGATGACAACTTTTCAAAAATGTTAGAAATCACACAACAAATCATATCGAAGCAGTACGGATTTTCACAAGTAAAAAAATTAGTTTACAAGATGGAACTCATAAAAGGATCTGGAAAAGCCTTCATGTTTTTTATTTCAACACTGAGGGATTTTAAATACTTTTTTTTATTGTAATTTTGCAAGAAAACACAAGAGTTTTTATTATTGGGCGTTGCTTGTTGCATTCCCAAGTAGGTAAGGATACGAAATGCTTAATCAGTTGACAAATTACTGGCAGGTACAAACTTTCAAACACGAATTTTTCTGCAAAGGATTTTGAAGCCGCACGTGAAAATTGCAAAAATGACAAAAAAATCAGTTATTCTTAAGCGGCTCAAAATCACTATGTTGTTTTGAAATCGCAATATGATACGTAGAAATGTAGATGCGCATCTTCTTAGATGCGTGCGTTTGGAAGCGTCCCTAATCCGGTTGCCGATACGCAGCTTTCCACAGGAAGCATATCCTCGCACAAGGCAAAATCATTTTCAGATCGGAAAGATTCTATTTCTAATAGTTACGTAAGAATAAATTTGATAGCCGTTTGACTGCACGCGCATCTGTTAACGAAACGCAAGTTTTCACGAACCTTTTGAAAAGACATGAACGCAATCTACTGAGAGGTTTCGAGAGCGTGAAATTGGCGTCGCTCAGCTTTCGCACGAGAAATAGCTTAAGAAACAAATATCCGGTTAGAGAGCCTAATTGCTCAGGTCAACAAAACTGCCTTGAATTCACGGGTAAGCTGATTCTCATTGCTGGTCTCATGCCAGCTGCAAGTAAAGTTCTACCACGATGTGATTTGTACAAAACGAACATGCTAACCAAGTGGATAAACGTTCTACGAAACGCACTTTTTTAAAACAATACCGCTGCGGAGCAAAGGTTTGCAAAATTAAATTAGGGCAACTTGAGGCATTTATATGCGGTTGGACTGTTATGCATAAAAAACGCAATGTGTTTCGCACAAAATCGCAGTGCTTTCACGCTAACTATGTTTATGTCATTGCTTTCTTTACACAAGCACGAAACATGCCGAATGGCAAAGCACGAAGCACTTGAACCAAGCTGACCGAAGTGTTCAACGAATTCGATAAACCCTCCCTTAAAGATAAATGGCCTTGGTAAATAGATTTATTGCCTAGTTCGCCGAAATGAAAGTAAATTTTTGTGGCGCAAGTCGGTCAACGACTGCTCCGCAATAAAGAACAGCTGCGTCTCACGTAAACACAAATATTTAAAGGTACCCTTTGCTTTGCTGTCGTCACGCCATACCCTCAGTAAACCACGCATTTTGCAACGATTTTGTCGAGTTGAAATCCTTCCGTTAGATGCCAGATGTGTACTGTTATGCAACCGCTACAAAACTGGATGCGGATATGGTGAAACCGGCAAGAGAACGGTCAGGCGTACTCAACCCGACGCTTCTCTTCCTGCACTTGCCTCCTTTTTCAGTTCCATTTACCAGGCGCGTCACTGTGCGTTGTTCTGCGCGCGTGTTAAGCTTTACGGCAAGTCTGGGCATGCACTCGCACCCTGGCTTATTTTTGTGCGTTCCACGCAAGGGCGAAGCAGCGGCTTCTGTGATTAAGTCGCACACTGGCACGAAGGCACAAGTAAATGTTTGCGGTGACGAGCATTGCGCCTGATATCGTGTGAAAGCAGTTCGATGTCCTGCCGTGGTAAGATACAACAACCGCTTTTCAACGCCGAACGGCATATGACATTCATTGCTTGGCCAGTGTGCCTGGAAAGGAAACCGCCAATTTTCCACTGCGGGCATTATTGTCGAAGACCAGTCAGGCAAATCCCCAGAACGATTTGTTAAACCGAGTGAACGGGGTCAGTTCGTTTGTTACGCATAATGAAAATGTGCTTCACACCAAAAGTGAGCACCGCTTTAAATGTGCGAGCGTTATTAGCAGTTTGCTTCGCGCAGGCACCACTGCACAACACAGTAAGATTTACAGCACCTCTTGTATTTTAGAAACCAACATCTCATCCCAGCGGTTTAGAAGAGGTTGCTTCGTTCGCTTCGCACATACTTCGAAGCGACCGATCAGGTAGATTGACTTAATTACGCCTTTTTATCTGTGCACAAGCCACCGATTACTTGTGCGGAGGGCTGACACGGCGCGACTTAAAAGATTGCCGAACGTTAAAAAATCTTTTGACGGCCGTAATCGTCGGTCGCACATTTTCCACGAATTAAAGAATCAGAAAACTAAGGAGCATCCTTGCCGTTTATCCAGCAGCGAAAAAACGCAGCAGCAACTGTGCGCTTACCGATAACGCTTATGTTATCGGTGGGCCTTGTTTTCCTGGCAGAAGCCAAATCATGCAAACAGTAATGGCGTGGAGAACGGTGGATTCTTTACCTTTATGGACGGTACTGTGACAAAACATGCAAAACGATGATGCCATCTCGCCCGTATGTATGCTAATCCATCCACTGAACCGTGACATTTCACAACGACGGACGCAGATCTAAATCATCAACGGCGTGTTTTTAACGGAAACTTGCGTCAAATTGTTCCACTCCACTCGTCCGAGAACGTCCGTAAATGCCCAACAGCAAGCGTTAAAGGAACGTCGCGTGGCTGCAAACGAAGTGCAAACACTGCGCCTTACATCATCAGTCAGCCTCGTGCAGCCCAGTACCACAGTGAAGAACCTTTCGTGCTCAACAAATCTTTTATAAAACGTCATAAAGTTGCGGAAACAACAAACCCTTTAAACTTCGGTTATGAAAACCGACCTTTGCATAACATAGAAAATTTTTGCATAGCGGTGGTTCCGTGACGCACGAAGTTCTATATCAATGCAAAAGACCAACTTCAAGCAAACAATGACTCCCCTCTCTTCATAGTTGTTAAGAATTCCACCGAAACAACCAGCAGGCTATTCCAGAACAACTGCATGCGCTTTCAAGATGCTTACAAAACACAATGCTAAAAAAGCTAGAATCTTCCTTAGTGACCATTGCGATTATTCTACGGAAAAAAAACTGCAGTTTCCCGGGAAAGTGATGCAGAGGAGGGGTGACCTTTGTCATTCATACATTATATCTGCAGCATACAGAGTTATTACCCGTAAATCCAATTTAAAAAACAAAAAAGTAGTGCTAAACAAAAAATCATCACGAAGAACGAAAATTTGCAATACCTCCCTGCAAGACCGCATGCTAGAAAATTATGGTCTCACTGTTTTGTAGCAGACAGCCATTTTGCGTCCCAGTCAAATAATAGAAAATGCAATAGTTACACGGTGAAAGTCAACCAAGCACAATTTCGATGGCGCAGGCATTTGGTGATATTGCGTAGGGAAGATGGAGCTTATCCAGCAGCCGCATCACACATGAACACGAGAACGGATCTTCACCGCGGAGGAATAGCATTTTTTATAATTGCGATAATTGTGTGAGTTGGGCCAACAAATTACATGCAGAAAACACACCCAATGTTGCTGCAGAGCTGTTCACACAGAACAGGAGTAACTGGCAGCCTGTAGGCAGATAAAGATTTTCTTGCCTAAATTGGTTGACAACCAGACGCTTATCAAAATCGCAAACGGATAGAAGCAGACAATTATTGCTTTCCTTGTCATACGCCGAAAAGGCCACAATACGTGTTTTACAAACCAAGGGCCCTCAAAGGTCGATCTGCCAGAAGAAAGTGATGGGCCTCACTCGAATGTTTCTCAAACATGATTAACGAGCAGGGGACGTGTGACGTAGCACATGGTCTACGCGTAACCACAGCGACATGAAAAGAAGTGCTACAGAGAAAGCAAACATTGGACGCCCCGGACTCTGGCCACAGTTTCCAATCACCGCAAATAAAGTCCATGAGTTTGCACTTCACAGGAGAGTGCATGTGTTGAGATGCAAACGCAACGCCAGTACGTGCATGTCATAACGAATCTAAAATATCTTATCCTGAATTTATGGTGGCGTTCTCATCTTAAGAATAGTCTCATTCAACATGTGTTCCGAGGCGTTTCGACTAAACCTTCCTCAAGCCGACTGAGCATTTAAGCAGCGTGGACACCCTGATGAAAATCCATAACTTGTAAAACCCACAATATACCCAACTTAAAACTTTTCGTGAGGAAGAAGACTAAGAACATCAACATCCACTCAGCAGAGACCACCGTAGCAAACCCTTCAGCTGGATTACTGGTTATTTTTGGTTGTTGGTTGGACGACGTGCTGGGCAAGTAGGAACTCGTCGCTTGCGCCACCGAAATGCAATGCTTGACTGAGTCGCTAGCACGTCAGGTTCGACGGCAATTTCAAAAACCGTAAAAGCAAACAATGTCAACAGCCCGACAATCATGCTATTGGACGTCTGTCAGTTGTCACTGGTGCTTTCATCATCTTTTCTACAAAGTAACACTTTAAGTGGCGATTGCGAACGAAGTTAAATTTTAGTGAAACCGGGCCGGTGCGCAATTTGTTTAACTCTGCTGTGCGTGTTGCGCAAACACAGGTTCGTGCTGTTTCCATCCAGCTTTGATCTTCCCACTAAAAACTCCTACTTCAAGAACCATTGCAAGTGGGATTTAAGTGATGAGAGCATTTACAGAATTACGCGGAGTGAAACCGGAAAAAATACGGCATCATGCAACGAATTCAGGTGGACTTTGACGGGCAGACGAAACATTCTTCTGATTTTTGATAAGCTTTTCCGCTGAACGATTCTNTTTTTCTCTGTTGAGTCTNGCGCCGAGAATAGCGCAAGGTTTCACAATGTTTAGTGCATTTCACGTTGTAGCACTCGTCACACTGACACTTGCTGACTGCNAACACGATCAACACAATGCAGCAATCAGCTAACCAACATCCTCAGAATGGATCCGATAACTGACACCAGATATTCGGACATTCGCCGCGAACATACAAACGGAAAGGGACTCTATTCGCATTAAAAGCACGACGCTGTCTAATTCACGCGTCGCCAGGTGAGTCTACGCAAAGCGCCAGCTCGCAACGTTGCCAGAGCGTGTGGCGTGGTGACTGATGAGGAAAAGGTTACTCCGAACGCCATTTAACAAAACCTTTTCATGCCTAAAAAATAACTGCTACATGAGCATACTACAGAACTACAGGTGGCGTTGATCTTCGCACAGGAATATCGCGCGATACATTCAGTGATGTCGTCTGGTGTATAGCGAGGTGACGCCGTTTCCCGTACTTTCAAAGTGGCAATGGGTTCCTCCATGAGGCAGCAACATCGGGATATTCTAGGAAAAATTCCCATTGACTGCAACAAAACATGTTTTTTTCGTAGCAGTGCGATCCTTTTCATTCAATTTTCAACGCTGCAACGATGAATGCATCGCAATCCCATCTAGCTACAAACTCGCTTTGAGGCAGAAAAATAAGAGTTGTCGGTGGCCAAAGTTAAGTTCACGTCCAGCACAATGAGAAACGTCTGCTCGTTTTCGAAAAATAGAAAGCTTAACGAAATCCGTTGCTCTGATAGAAGATAGGAAATTATTACCGGGCAGTTTCGCTAGCAGGGCTGAGGCGACGAAACTGTTTCACAAAGGTATTATCATTTTGACAACACGACGTCAGCTGCTGGAAAGAAAATCGCACGCCCGAGCAAAATTCGACAGATGGGACACAGAGAGGCGAATATTTTGCGATGGGCGGCGGATCGCAACGGCGAATAGCAAAATCGCTCGCCATATGGCGAGCGATCGCTTGCAGCCACGCTGAAACTTTCCCAGAAGGCCCTATATCAACAAGAAATGTGCGATTGCCTTCACGTTCGCGAACTGCGGCACATGACAGATTGCCGCCCGCATCCCTCAGCTCTCGTTGAATGTTGACAAGCACAGCTCTGTTCTGTGACGCGGAACGAAACACCTGCGTCTCTGTCTTGCACGAATTAAGAGTACATGTTTAAAAAAATTAACGATTCACTTGGAAATTGATGAAAAGTGTTTGCAACAGCCAAAAATTATCACAATTCTCAAAATGAACTGTCACGAAAGTTTCATGGTCTGCACTACGTCGAAAGGTTGCAGTCTCGTACCATGAACAATTACACGTACGGACAGTTCTTGGATAAATTGTACAGGAAGAATTTTTGCTACGCACTCCAACTACTTTTTCTAACTTCAATTTAAGTGTCTGCTTCCGAGGTGTCTTAAGCTTGGCGTTCTCCGAATCGGTATGACAGCGCGTGTCACCACTTGACTGTATTTGCGGAAACGAGCTTGTCACGCCCAAAGCAACAGTCCGACCGGGCTTGGTGCCACTAACATCTGCAGTCGTAAGTGGTAGGGCCGAGGTCCAGTGCGTGTGAGGCACTTCGCGGCAGCGGGCAGGAAACCACGTGTCACGAGTTCACCTGCGAGGTCAGCCCGAACGCGTTTCATCCATTATTCAAGCCCATGACGAATGCTGCACAAAACCGTGCTGCTTGGGCGTACGAAACGCTTCTTATTCAAACGGTGACTCATAGTATTAACTCGACTTTTTCAAGAGCACGTGACTGGGTTCCTTTAGGCTAAATACAACTTATATCAGCAACACGCGTTTGTAGGCCATTGCTCTATTTGTTTAAGCGTCACAGGCGTGTAATGAAGATCAACAAGCAAAACTTGTTTGGTGGGTGAAGCGTGGTTCACTGAATTAGGAAGAGCAGCAGACTTTTGCTCAAGCGAAGGATCAAATCTACAAAATTCACTGATGGTAGAAACAAAACAAAGCAAACGTTGGAATTAAATCAACGATGATCATTTGCACAACAGCCGGAGCTCAAATTCCACGCTCTAAGGCTGCCAACGGGAAATGTCCCATCAGCGACAAAACGTGTGCTTAGCTATTTAAACCTTCGATTCTGTATGCCGTGCTTTGGCACCACGCGAGGTGAGGCGCAGGGCGATTGCCAAGCGCGGGTCAGTGACTTGTGTCAAATACTAATACGAAAGACACGCTCGCAAACTTTTACTTAGCATCAAGCGAGTATTATCTTTGAACTGGCGATTGATGGACGAAAAAAATCCGGTGCAAGATTTGCGCTGTTGCCGCCGGCAGCTATTTACCTAGGGTTATTTTTAAATTGTAACAACTGACAACCAATCCTGCTGACACGAAACGATGCGCAAAAGCGTGAGAATTTACATTGATACTTTACACCGTGAATGCTGACTATATCAAGGTTTACTTTTTGTTGAACCAATCAGACAACCCACAACACCGGTGAAAGCCAGGGAACCTTTCGAACAGTGTAGTTTTGCTAAAATAGGTTGGGGATCAATCAATATGATGAGAATAAAGTTAAGGTTCATGAAAAGCAACTGAAATTCAAACCATTTAAATGTTAGTTTGATATTTTTCGCAATACCACAGCCTAACTGCCGGATGACTGAAACAAACCAAAGTCATAAGATTTTTGAAGATTCTCATGACAGCCAAGCCTATGCTGATTCGACAGTCAACTACTTCTCATGTGAAATCCTTTGACTGATCAATAAGGAATTTTAGCTCAAGAACCAAGCTATAAATAAAACCAAAGATATTTGCATATAGTTTGCCATTACTGATGTTACACAAGCAATGATTGCGCTTTGGTTCCTGGTAAAAAGAACTGCTGCTCATTCACAGCAAACTGCGGCAGAGGTTTCCGATGAAAAAACACATTATATCGTCACCACAGCCATTACTAGGCTCACTGCAACAACAAACGATCCCGAAATGCTTTACCTGCTTTATCTGAAGTTTGCATACCACGTCGTGATCAGATTTGTGTTGTTCCAAAGCAACACGTCAAACGGAGAATTGTTCGCGACGACGCAAATATGAAAAAGAAAAACGAAATCTAGATTAGTCATGCTCAGTGGTCTTTAGCACAACTGGATTAATGTGATAATCGTCAACAAGCAATGCTGCAGGGAAACTGAAATAGACGTGTCAACTGCAGTGTGATATCAGTGCTGGTTCAAAACTTTGTACGATAAACATGTGATGCTGATCAAGAGTTGCTTCAGCACAATTATACGAAGGCTATTTGTCATAAACTCTCGTGACTCGTGAAGGCACGAAGACATTTGTTCGCATGCCACTTTGGCAGCGTGACGACGATCCTCGGGTTTGCATTCAACAATACACCCACGCGCAGAGCAGTAACGTCATTAAATCGACCCAGTGACTGCACCGCAGAACTTGGGTGTTGCCGAAGCTGTTATGTTGTAAGTGGTATTACAGTATTCTCGACGTGAAAGAACGCCGACTGGGAAAATTGCACCCAAGCTTTAGAACACCGAAATCGCTACAGGTAGTTACAACAGCACTAACGCCCAGACATCGTTAACGTTGCGAGGGGAGTGCCTTTTGTTACGTCAATCGTTGTATTATCAAGAGCCCTTCGTTCGATCAGATGGCAGTGTGACGATAGGAAACAGGAGTGTAGCGATAAGCAAATATAGACTCACGGGGACAAATTTTGGGAGTCGCTATTGTCCAGGGACATTGGGGCGTAGCGAGCGGTTGGACACGCGCAACTTCTTGCGCCCACAAGCTTAGCCGTGCCCCAAATCAAATTGTAGACTTCGCAAGGGTAGTTCTAAAAAAATAAGCTTTAGCTACGAGCAGGTGCAACGGGCTGCGCTTCCAAGCAGTCTATCGAGGCTGATACATTTGTGGCGGCATCATTGTAGTGAACAGCGCTGACGCAAAGTGACGGTTCGTTGATTTATGCCCCGGGTAACGGAAACCCGAATACAAATCAAACTGGATTTACGACCAGTCGAAAGTGTCGCAGGTGACTTGCTCTTGGGCTGCTGGGCACAAATTGCTTTCACGCGACGCTGAGTAACACCGAGGCCGGGGATTGCGCAGTAGACAAAACTGGAATAATGAACACATTCCGAAATGGGTTACGATGGTAGGTCTGTCGCAATGAAGGTTGCGAAGTGGTTTTCCGTGAAAGTAATGATAGTCGAATTAGTTTCAAAACGCTTCAGCACTACAAAGAGTATTGAACGTTCACTATACTTTGTGGAAGTTTTCATGACATTTGACAAAACCTGGAAAGATGGTTCCGTTCGAAAGACGAATCACCAACTGTGACGGTCCTTTCTATTTCAATAAGAGCTTATGGTCTCACAAGGCGTCCGTTCGCAAATACTACTTTTAATTAAGTTACTTTAATATCAGCAAAAACGCCTGAGTGTGCAAACTAACGTCAGTGGAATAAAAACAGCAGTATCGGTTTCTCAGAGACGGGAACATATAGCCTGAGCAACAGTGGCACATTGTAATGGATCGTTTCCTAACAACCAAAAGATAGTCGGTTAGCCGAGTTCACCAGACTTCGCATTTTGTTATACATACCAAGGACACAGTTGTCATTATCATAAGCAGAATCGTGCGAACTTTGACCAGGAACAATTGCAACTCGACAAAAATATAACGCGTAAGTTTAATAGAACCGTACTAAACTATTTCTCTTACTCAAATGTTGGAGTATTTTAAGCCGAACACATATTGCTTCTTAACAAACTTTTGACTCACATTTCTAATCCTTGCAACGCAAAAACGAAAGGGTTCTCAATATCGTTGACGCATGGTGACGTCAGTGCTTGTCTAAACTAACCTCATCAAGCGACAGGGAATGGAAACTGATGTCAGCAGCGTGCCACAGTTTTTACCGAAATCTGCAACGCTATAAGTCAATAACGTGCAAAGAATACAATGAATCAGCAGTTTTTGTGTTACAAGAGTAAAGATTAGCCTGATACATTGTCATTCCCTTGCATCATCATTACCGTAGTCTTTGTGGGTGGGGCCAACGGTTCATTGGTTGAAATATCAGCTCCTCCCATCAAATAACAGTAACCCACGGTGAAGCGCGCACGTGCAAACTGCGTCAGCGCTTCACCAAATGAAATTAATCTTGCGAGAAATTGGCTGATACTGCGTGAGTAAACGTCGAACGTAAATTAAATGTCTGTTTATTCCAACGATAACTCATGCGGTTCCCAATTAACTGAATCTGACAAAAATATTGGGGAATCCCGCGCTATTTTAAGAAGATCAGTGCTAACCTCTGTGTCACGTCACGTGTGTCATGTCTTCAATGAAGACACCTATTTTCAACAGTTATGTAAAACGCTTCAGCGCGCAACGGCTTGGATATCCTTCCAAGCGATCGAATTGAAGGCAAACGAGGAAATTCGTCAGTTCGTACAGACCACGTATAAAGCACCTCGTTTCAGCACAAACAGCATGGTGTCAACATATCGGCGGCCTTATCGCACCGCTTGTCAGGCTGGTGCAAGTCACTTGGGTGCTTTCTTCAGTAAACTGACGACACATCGAGACAACCACAGCAGGACGTCAACAAGGTACATCAACTTGGTGCAGTGGCTCACATCGATTCTTAGAATGAGACATAATAGCCTACTGCCAACTTTTATGCACATGTCACCATTTACCGAAGCGAGAATAGCCTGTTTTTTTCCAACCCTTATAACGACGCTAAACTAATAAAAAGTAATCGTTCTCGACCAAAGCGGCCAACTTCGCTTTAAGCTTCCACAAGTGTCAGGTCGATTCTTTCGGTCCGAAATTCTCACGCTTTTCTGGTTCCATGACGTTCCCGTAAGGATATTGCACGCGTGTTGAGCTGTCAACACTGCTCAAGCATGCAGCGAACTCCAGACAATCAACAAGCAATGGTCAAGAGCATCACGCGATGGAAGAGCAAAGCCACATCAGGTTTGGTCTGTCAAAAATTCAAGAATGCACTTTTCGGTTTGGGAAGCAACGCAGGCCGATAGCTTTCTGAACAGCACGCCCGAACAAACTATTTAGTGGTAATGAAAAGACGCGTTTATTCAAACAGTGGTTGCACAAAAACAACCAATGAATTGCAACAAGTGATTGACTATTAAAATTTATTTTTCAAGCAGCAAACGCTTTGTTAGCTAGGAATTGTACATTCCTAATCCTATCAAGACGCACGAAAACTTTTTCATCGTAAACAACATCAGCCAACGCAAGAAGGTATCCACCTAGTGACTGACGATTGTAATGTTTGTGCTTAACTTTGTCGCCAACACATACATATTTCTAAAAAAACATATACTTTTGTAATGAAAAACCAAGTTTTTCAGTTGTTTCGAAAAAGTGCAGACTTCGCATTTTCAGCGTTCACGAAGAACAATGAAGGTACCAGTTCTTCAAACTGTCATTGGCGGTTGTTGTGTGGTCAAAAAGAAAAACAAATTCCACAAGCAAGTTTTCCATTGATCGATCGAGTGCGCCAATAGATAGCGTATCTACAGGACTTCGGAGACCAATCTCCAACAAAAATAAACTAAGTCTCGCACTACTGAAAGCTTAGCAAGTGAATGATCTCCGCTTGGTGCACAAGCATGTAACCTGATCCGAGGCGGCTGCACGCGTCCTAGATACGATGCAGCTGTCATTTTATTGTCATTAAATCTTGAAAAAATATCATTTCTCTTGCTACGCCAGTAACTGCAGATGTCACAAGTCATTCTAACTAGTCTCATAAATTGCTATGAAAATAGGGAGTCGGCAAATCTTCGTTGGTCCTTATTGACCACTGGAAAGCGATTTTTGTCGGTAAAAGTCAGGGGTGGCAAACCTGCGGCAGGCGCGCCAAATGCGGTCCGCCTGAACACTTAACATGGCCCACATCAGAATTTTCGTTACCCAAGTTACAAAAAAGCATTGCGTCAAAACGAACTACATGATATGCAGAAACTTTACTTGGACACTAAGTCAAGTGAAGTCTCTCTCGCTCTTTACTCCTCTCCTGATTTTTTAGGAAGATTTGTAGGTGGAATCTTAAGATAAATTATCATTTTTTGTGGCCCGCCAACGATATTGCACAATTCATGCGGCCTGAGTGAATAGGTTCCCCAGCCGTGGTACAAACTATACCTGGCGACAGCACGTACGTGTTAGAGTTTTCGCTTGAGAAAAGTAGTAGCGATAAGGCAATTCGGTAATCCTTCGCTGGCAATATCTTTAAGTAAGTGGAGTTCCAGTTAATACGCTTGATACCTAAACCGATATCTGATGCGAGACTGGGTATCAGGTAAAGACGGAGTCCGTCGAAAATCGCTCGACGCGGCTTAAGACAGACCCTTGACTTCTTAGTAATTAGGTATAAGTGTCAAGCATCACATACAACGCCAAAACAGATCTATTAACAAGCATCTGTAAAAGAACCGTTCAATTTTTTGCATCGAAACAACGCAGCTTGTGGTTCTCGCGGTGAGAATGAACTGGTTCAAGCTGAGCAGCGTGACTGTATACAAAACAAAAGAGGGTATTGGAAATAATTGCGCAACTCAAGCACCCAGTCTCGCTTTCAAAGTCACGTATCCAATGGGGTAAAAGCGAAGTCGCACCTGCGCAAGTGTTCAACAGTCTCCGCGTTACGAATCGGGTCTTGTGAGGACAATACACGGGAAGCGATAAAAGCTACATGACGCATAACGCCCAATATCTCCTACTTGCCACAGCCCAACCGTCAAAAAAACATAGACAGGCTCCAGGCAACGGCGCCGTTGAGATGACTGCACAGCAAAAACGACGGATCGCGATATAGCTTAACTCACCGAACCTGTTGCAATTTATTTAGTGCAGAACGATTATCCGAATAGCATTAAAAGTCGTAAAATTTCTCTGGCGTCTTAGATTTACAATCATGAATGCTGTAGTGTTCCGGGTGGCTTGAGCAGATAATCTTCGTGACGAGCAGTAAAGCATTGAAAAAGCCCTTCTTTGAAACACCACGGCGTCTAACCTTGAGCTGATCCCTGCTGTATTGCTTTTCAGGTTTTAGCATTAAATGTTCCTATCATATCAAATGCAGGAAGTTGACTTATTAGACCAGGGATATCCACAGTACGGCCCGCAGGCACATTTTACATAAACCGCGGCGTTGATTTTAGGTTGTTCTTTGCACTGCTCACCAAAGCCTGGATTACGCTCGCGTATCGGAGCGAAGGCAGTTTCTGGTTACTTACGCGTTTCCCGTTGTCTTTTGATGTGTTCGAACGAAAAATAATCATGAAAGCCGTTGCAAAGGAGTGATTCTGTTTCAAACCCTATGCGAAATGCCTGGACTACTGTATGCCAACATGCATGTTACAACAAAAAATGTCGAAAGGCACTGGTGGTGCGCGGTCAACTTCACATGATCAAATTTTAACCTCTTGAAAAGTTCGATCAACCCATATTTGACGAAGGTGACAATTCACCGCCTTACGCCGGCCAGGATACAGACAGCAAACGCGTGCAGACTTTTGGAAAATAGGAGCGACTGGCGTTAGTGACGCAACGCACACAACACAACGTTGGGAATAACTGCGCAGTGCGCACGGATCGCAAGCATTTTGAAATTTGTTTGTGCTCTTCTTCTTCCCTCAAAAACGTGGTTCTCCCTCAAAAACGTGGTTCTCGTTGATTCAGTCTGGCCTGAAGTAAACAAATTGACATTGTTGACCCAGTTTTGCAAATTCTCACAAACCCTTCCCCTTGATAGCCCTTGAGGGTTAGCAAGGAGGTTTAGAGAACGAGCTCTCCATTAAATCCATTCCATGCGAGCAGAAACGGACGAGACGGGTTCAGGAAACCGACCGGCATCACGGAAAATCACCAAGCACGACAGGCAAAATGAACGGCTTTATTACGTCACAATCGATCAATAAATTGCCCACTCGTGTGCCGTGGACATATCATTAACAGCCGTTATGGGCGACTAGCCATTCTGGCCTGCTATTGGCCATGCAGTTGTAAACTGCCAACAATCAGTACAGACTGCGGGATTGCCTCAGTGTGGCAGCGATGCGAAGGACAAATACAAAGACTTTCTCTAGTAGGTTGGGTTTGACCATGCAGAGAGGGTGTTACGAATGTTATCGATCACAGACATGACTTATAAATGCAAACTGACGTTTACTGCACTTAACATTTTGCTTTCACGGAACGTTTTTAATCAGGCTTGGTCTACCTAAGCGCAGCAGTTAAAATAGGGTCTATGTTTACAAAAATATGAGTGAAATCAATCGGTTCCACTGTTGAAACTGACTCTAAGCTAAGTGACAGAGTTGATCTACTTTTAAATCAGAATACTTTTTTCATGGCTCGAATTTAACTATTCATTATTAACTGGAACACTGGCCAGATGGATAGTGCTGTGAAACATTTAGTTTCCTAAAAAATGTCAACTTCTATGCGACAAGTGTGAAATTCTTCACCAGGTTTTCCAGCATATCGACTGCTTCAATGCAATATTCATGTTGCAAGGCTCTCTGTTAAAGACAGTAAGCGAATTGGCATCAACGCTCGTCGTTCCCGGTAGGCGTTTGCCCACTAACAGGGACAACTTCCATGACCATATGATTTATTCATAAACCTTTCGAACTCGATTTGGCAGGACGACTAAAAACCTTTCCGAGGAAGGAGTCAGAACCACTTTGCTTCGTTGTTGTTACGAGTTTGCAAGGGCCCAATAGGTGGGAGATTCATGTTGGATTGTAGGCCACTCAGCAACCAGCTCGTCGGAAAGCGATTCCGCGCGCTTTACATCTTCAGCGGTTTTCTATACCCATCAGAAGGTTGAATATAACCAAGGTTTTTTTAAGGAAAATGTTAGGTACCGGGTATGGATCTGTAGGGACCGGATTTCTCTGATTCAAGGGACCCGATTTTCTCAGATTTTAGGGACCCGATGATAATTTTCTCTGATTCTAGGGACACGATTTGAAGTACTAGGGACCCGAATCGGGTACTTAAAACGCCTTAAAAAACACCCTGATATAACCCACATTGGCAATTGTACTTGACAATGAACGGACTAAGCGGTAATTACAACCGTAATTCCAGATGAAGGTTTTTGGACTAGTGTCACAATAATTCAACTCGATGCCGTGCCGCTCGTCTTTTGACCGGTTGATTAACTCCAAAGCTGCAGAAAACAATTTCGTTTCTCATGCGCGTTACCGTCTCCAGGCCGATTGCATCCAGCCCTATCAACAAAGTGAAAGCTTAAATGAGAAGTAGACTCGGTGCATATGCTATCATATGACAATAGCAGCCAACACCAATGCATGCCTGACGGGAGCAATGTAAGTTCATTCAAGTGTGGTAAACCCAACGCTGTTGATACTCCAGCTAACGGATTCCGTAACTCAAAAGCGCAAGTTTTTCGGACAGTCATTTAACCTATCGCAGCACCCAAATTCGGATTGAATTGGTCAAGTTCATGACTGTGATAATGTCGTGATTGGTGCATCTTGCGGATTCGATAAGCGTGTTACCAAATGAAGCGTAGAGCCTGTGCTCCTAATTGCTCAGAGGATTAAACCCCACTTGACTGATCAAAGAAGCTTTGTCTTTCGAACGGGCACACTGATACGAGCTTTCCATGGTTCATTTGGTCAAAAATTGTAGGCTACTTGCATTTGTCAATTCGATCAGGGGCATACTCATTGGCGTTCCGAGGTGAAGTTGCGCCTGAGACAAAAATGCTTTCGGCGTCACCATGTTGGGAATTTTCGCAAAATTTTGTGAGGGTTTTACGCAATTTTTACCTAAAAATGAAATGAAGAGCAAATGACAATAACTTTTTCCGAACCACGATATCACTCAAAAACACAATGTTCCGACTTTCGGCACCCCCTTTTTGCTCTGAAGCACCTTTCACAACTTGGCCCCCTAACTGAAGTTCTACCTTATTTACCAAACAGGTCAAGGTCATCCTTATCCAACTCAGAACCGTCGCCAGACAGTTTTCAATAGGGGGGATTGGCGTTGTGCGGGGGGCTTGACATTCTAATAGCTGACATAAACTCCACTGATTTATCGTGTTTCATGTTTCAATTTGGGGGATTGGAGCTTTGTTTGGGGGGGATTTGGTGGTCTTAGCCACAGCCCCCCGTAGCGACAGGACTGGTCCAACTTAAAAAAAACTTTCAAAATCCATATCCCTGGCTTCTCGATTGTGTGTAGTACGTGATCCACGAAACTCATTCAAACTCTTTCAATGCTAAATAACAGTTGTTGTAAGTTGGCAAACTTCTTGCAACAGAACTACCACTAAAAATAATATTGGACCAAGAGCATTTCTCTCACGATATATAAGTTTAGCTCGTTTCGGGTGGCATTCAAATTGCGTTAATTGTACCAATGGCGCAAAAACGGATGACGCATTTCTGAAGAGTGACATACCTCCTAACACTCATAACAATTGAGGAAATTGGAAATGCAAAACATTGCTGAGCCAGTCAAAATGTGTCAACCATTTTCGTAACAAACTGTCTGCTTCCGGCCATACCGTCACAAGCCTCAACCACGATGAACAACACAGAAACTTTGTTTTAGTAACCATCTTACTTGTGTGACTGTCACACAAGCAACTGTTCAACGTCCCTTTCGTTGAATGCTGACACTTTACTCGACGGACAAGTTTCATTGTCAGCAAAGCGTTGCAGTTTAAATCGCCGGCACGACACCGACGCCGCAAAAACCAAACAAGTCACGTCATCACATGTTGACAACATTCACAATAAATAAACGGTGTTCAGCACATAACACCAACGAACCAGATGCTGAAAACAACAAGGACCAGAAAAAAATAAGGAAGTCTGTTTTGTGGAGTGCTCGAAAGGTGTGCCCGCTGGCGGCAAAGCACTGTAGTACGACGTCTTAAGCGAAATGCCCAAGCAACAAACGAGTTCTAGAAATAACAAGAGTTTTACCATGTAGATCCAGGCAAAGAGGCCAAGTTCTATGTGCTCCGTTTATTTCAGTTACATTCGTTGTACGTCCTGCACTGGAAAAGCGCAATAACAGAATGTGATCGGAATTGTTTGCTCAAAGCAAGAGACCAGGTCACAATAGTAAATGTCGAATTGTTTTTCTATCGACTTGGCATCTTTCAAAAACGGGTAGATCCAAGCTACAACGACTTTGTAAACACATCAGAAAAACAACAGCAACAGGGTTGGTTGGGGTTCACAAAATTCGGCCAAAGGTATGAAAAACATTTTCGCCAGTACACGATTTCGCGTAAAGAAGCGCAGAATTGCAACATCACTGGCGAATCGATAAACCGACGGCCGTATAAGTTCATCTGAGTGCAGCACACGGCAGCGCAAATAGCCTTGTTTGACTGTTGCTAAGGGTTTAAGCAAGCAACCAGTGAGCCTGTGAAGAAAAGCGCACTTATGGGAAAAGCGCCCACAAATACCAGCAGTACAATCGATAGACGGTCGAGATAGAAAAACTCAGCAGACAATATGGGCCATGAGTTGGGTCAAAACGATTCAATAACTTGGGTCGATGCTGCCTATTTTGGGTTACCGCCGATTAGTCTTGTTCCGGGAAACCACCCGCCAACTTGTTTGCTTCCGTCGCGAAGCACGATGATTCAGCCAAGGTGATGTGAAACTGCGAGACATCGTCAGCAATCATTGACGCGGGGAAAACATTGCTTTTTCAGTAAATGTTTGTGAGTGCCTGACGTGGTAAGCAGAAGTTTTGCTACATGCAATGATTATGAAAAACCGTAATTTTGATGAGTAGCCAAGCCAGTATCGTCACAACATATTGCCACTCAATACTCAGCTCACGGTGCACTGTTTGCGCTATTTTAAGATTTTTGATGTGCGTACTCTCAGGTTTAATTAATTTTTTACATACACCGACAGTTGTAGACTGCTGTTGGTCAAAACATGCAGCAACATGCTTTAAAATTGCCTGTTTAGCAATTCCTAGCGATGTAAATGGTGAAAAAGGTGAATACGGAAACCACAGACCTTCCAAAATTCTTGCATAAGGCCGTATAGGTAGACACTACTAACCTGGGACGCTGCTAGGATAGGGTAATATAGTTCCATCGTCATTGTGATGATCAGCGATTTGTTTTGATGAATGGCAGATGTGTTACACCAGCAAATTTCTATGGTGCAATGATTTGGCCTTAGTTCCGTAACACGGTTGCGTAAACAGAGTACGCAGGCAACAGACACATTGGACCAATCGCTACGTCGCGTTATTTGTCATGAATACAATTCATTACACCAGTTCGATAGTGCAACGCATCCACTTTCCTGACCGCCAGATAGTTTGTAAATTGAATACGGCGACAGAGCAAATGCTTGGGTGCAGAGGAAGAATCGAATTTATAAACTACGTTGTCTGCATCACGTAGCGGATGCGCAGAAACATGAACAAGCAAAGTTGAAGCTTAATTTCTTGTGCCGAACGTTTAGTTTCGGTTGTATGTGACAATTTCGACCCGAAGCCTTCGACGGTGGGGAACCCCGCCCGCGTTTGCGAGCATGTCGACCAATCAGAACAGCTATTTTGAACTCGCTGACCTGCATTCCTGCTTCAAGCGATTACGAGTGTCGTGCTTGGCTGGCGGTCACGTGAGTTGCCGCAATCTGGTGATAAACATGTTTGGGGATTTTAAGTTCCTGTTCCCGCACGGAGGTTCAATCACGGGTGGCACTTCCTGATGCAAATGTGCGCAGAAACCGCCGAGTCAACAATCATAAAAACTTTTCAATTCGCCCTATTTCAATTATACAACCCATCCCGGAAGGATTCGTTAAATGCGCTCCTAGTACCAGTAGCGCAATTCAAACAACATTTTCTACATTTGAGAACACGATTTTGGCCATAGTAGTTTTTGAACAGACTGAGGACCAACATGGTACATATTCTTCTCTTGAAAAAAGTAAATTGTGTTTTCACAAAACCCTTACTCCAATGTGGCAAGACTTTTATGCACAAAATGTGCTAACAATAATATTTTTCTTGCTTCGGCAGGTTTGCACGGCGATCACAACTCGCACTGGATGCGGCTGCAGCAGATTTCAAAAGTGCTTTCATATCCTAGGCACAGCTTATTGCGTTGGTCGTAAATTCATATCAATATTTTTTAATTCAAATTTTTTGAAAAGCACGCACTTTACTACACTCCTGTCTTGGGATAAGACCCTTATTTGAAAATAAACGCAACTTGCTATTTGTTGCTCGTCTTTTAGGTTTAAAGCGGAAAACTGGCAGCTCCGTTTCGGCTAGGCCCGAATGTGTCATTTTCGAAAAAAGTCTGTGGTGGAAACGACTGGTAAAATAGTACGTTAGATGCAATCAGCTCCTGTTGCATATGCGCACGCAACTATTATGAATCAAAGCACTACTTTCCATCACAAAAACAGCTAGCCTGTATTTGCCAGCAACATGGTGATATTAAACGTCGTGATGAGTTCTAGGCAAAATGAAAATCCATTGGAAACTGGCTTGCTAAAAATGCTGTTTCATACCAAAAACATATTCACGCAGTGTCAGCATGCGCTATACTGCTGAGGAAAATCTGATTGTCGCCCTTTACAGATCACGTGCCGCTTGCGTAACAAGCGTCAACAGAAGGGCTCGAAATGAATATTCTCAGACAAACACATTTGAGCGTGACTTGCTTGAAGGTTGGCATGCCTGCATCTTTTTACGAGATGTAGCCTACTACAAGATCGTACACTATAAACCATTGTATCTCGCGTTTTTATATCGCATTCGATTCATGATGCCCGCAGTAAATGTGTTTTCTACCGCTCTGCTGTCAAACAGAAAACGTTTCCAGGAAATTGTTGTACTTTCACGGTTCACCTAAGATAAGTTGCTACTACGTGTTCCAAGCAATGTATACAATGGTCTGGCTTGAATTGGACGGCAGTGCTGAAACTAAGTTGGGCGGACCAAAACGCATGGTGAAGTGAGAATGTGAGATGACCAGGCTTCTTTAGCCTGGGCTACTCTCTGTGATACTTTTGCGAAAGTTTTCCCCAAGCTGTGTCACCGTGAAACCAGTCATTGGTGAATAGCAAAAAATTTACAAAAAGCTCTTGCTTTTCGCGCTGAACCGATGCTAAAGATGCAAAAAAAATTTCGAAAGCTGCGATGATTTGAAACAAGCGATTATTTGAATTCAGTGACTTGATGCAGGCTCAATCACGAACAGCTAGTCATCGAGCAAGAGTCTTGAGCTGGAAATATCCCATATAACATGACTTCGCGCATAGATTATCCTAAACGAATCAATTTACGAGAAACCACATGCTAGTGATGACGCTCGTTGACGTAAACGCAACCTTTACGTATATAACAGGGCTCGAGCCACCCGGTTTGAACCGTGAGTTGGGCTGTACTGATCGACAAGCAAATCAACAGGGAGCGACCCAAACAGGAAGCACTTTTTCGGACTATGTATTTTCAGAATAAGCTCCACTTTTATCTCATTTCCGCTCAACATTTTTCGTTGCTTAACCCTGGCAATGTGCACATATTGTAGATTGCAGAACAGACTGAATATGAGCAATATCTTGTGTTGGCAGAAACGGATGGAACTGTGTTCTTCAAAGATGTTTTCACTTCTCCCGAAATATTTCGCTATTTTACCTCGGTCCGCAAAATTTCGCAAAAATGTAGTTATTTTTATGTCGAGGACATTCACGGCAACCAAAGTCACGTTACGTTGGGGTTACCATATTTGAAGAAGCAAAATTCCTGACACTCTCAATGGCTACTTTCAGCGACAACAAGCGCTATACGGTATTTTTCAGTATGTTCTTACAACTATACCAATCCACCGCAAAAGTTGAAGTTCTCATCTTCACAGCACATGCACATTGTTTCAAGTTAAACGTAATTTGCTAACTGTCAAAATTCCGGACATTGGAGCATTTAAAAAAATTAATTCCGGACGCAAATTTTATCACGGAAATTCCGGACATGTTTGGGGACCCCGGACGTATGGCAACCCTACGTTACGTATGCACAGAGTCAGTGTAGTAAGCACACGTATTTTTAGACTCAAATCTGTGAAAGCGACGGTTTTACATTTTCTGGGCCTAACAGACACATCGCCCAGCTGAACTGCAACTAACTTGTAATGTCTAGTTTAGCTCTTCCCTATTCACAAAAAGTCTATTGTTTCGTGCATTTTAGTAACTATCATCCACTTTAAACTACAAAATGTTCCATAAAAATATAGTCGATTCTTTTATGGCGGCAGGTGCAAGAAACAGCCGACAGTCGTCACAAGCACATATTGTGGATGTGCGAATGTCTTCTATGCTTCACCAGTAATGATTCAGCAGCCGGCTTACTAAGAACGTACAAGAGCAAGAGTATTCGTGAAAAAGAGCATAGTGCGCTTAGTCGTCATAGGTCCAAATTTTGCGTCAGCAGCAACTCGAAGTTCCATGTACAGTAAGTGAGGAGAAACTGTCTACGGCTCTTCGAGGAAGCCTCAAAATATTTTCGCTTGTGCTATGCGTCAATATATTTGGCTATTTTTGTGAAGGTAAGTTTTTGCACGTCATGAATAGCGTCCGAAGGTGTAAAATCTCCACAAGTCTATTAGTTAGGAATAGCGCAATTTCATGCAAAACACGCCGCAATGATTTCAAAAAATAGTTGTCCTGCCAAGAATTTCTGTGGTCAAAACGGCGATTCTGTCCAAAATAAACCATTTATTACATTAGGATAAGCAATGTTATAGAGGGAAAAGCGGGATATGTAAACACTTTTAACGGGAAAAATGTTTCCCTTACGCGGTGAACAACTTCGCGTACTATCCCGCAATCGCAGGCAACATCCAACGCCTTCAGCACAGCACACGATTCAGTACAGTGCTAACAAACCATCTACTTCAGGCAATATGGTTAAACCAGCGATAACGTCTGTTGGCGTTTATCTAAGTTGAGTTCTTGCAGGTCGATGTTTTCCTGATAACAAACTTAATTATCCCTCCCACAATTGCCACTGACACTCTATCCGTGCATACACAAAAATCACTCTTTAACCACACAGGCAGCATGTCGAATCTATTAACTTATTTTTACTTGAAGATGCCGTGTGGCGAAATTGATTTCCATTAAATAACATCTATGCGTGCTGATTTTTGTGACTTGTGCACAGGCACTACTTATACTTACTTAGTGCTGAAAAATAAAGTTACCCTGTTTCAATAACTAGAGGTGCGAGTTTGATAACAACTCTGAGTGGGAAAGTTTTCTATTTTTTTGTTTAGCACGAGACTTCCTGTATTGCACGGACTACTCGATCTGGTGTTTGTTTTTGTCAATATAAAATAAGTCAGTTGTCACTGGAGGAAGACAAAGGACAGTGGTAAGAAATACAGAAAAAATGAAAATAGTAACAGATTATTTGGGAAGCATGATCGTTTGCGCCAGATGTGTCGCATTCGTGCAGCATGTGTATCGCATACACCTAGCCAGAACAACCTGGAGAACGATACCTGCGCAATATTTATACCGCCTCANTCAGGAAAAAGCATTGGCCGACGTTAGCAAGCGCAAAATTTCAATCGTGAAGTGATCATGATGTTGCAACAGTGGAACATGTGGTCTGGGAATCACGAGCCGGGGCCCCAAAGCAAAAAGTAAAGCGAGTTTTAAGTGCGTCCTTGTTGGTTTCCAGTCAATGAGCAACAGGTGCGTTCTGCTATGTCAGGTGCATGCGTGCTGACTAAACCCTCAGTGGAACAACATTAATGATTGACAAAAATTGACGGTTTTCGTATAAAGAGGTGAATGCCACCAACCTCCGCACCCACCCATCGCTAGAAGCACAATGGCAATTTTATGCAAAGCACAGAAGAGCTCCGCCAAGAGCATAATCGAGAGGCATAATAGACAGCAAGTCAACCAATGCGGAAACATATGCCATAAAACGCTGATTTCCAAAACACTGTGGAGATTTAACGTACTCGCTCCTTGGCAACATTGTAGCATAAAACACAGTCTGGTGAAACATTACGGTGTACATAGCGATTGTCAACTCTTTCAACGCATTTTTTCTTGCTTTGACTTGTGTAGGCCTGTTTGTGAGCATATTGTAAGTAGTTCCACTCTTGACTGCGCTACGGGCAACAGAAAACTGCACGTTTTTTGATCATTCCCGGCTGCTGTCACCACAGCTTCAGTAAACGATTTATCATTGCTGTAGCCGAGATATAATTGCCAACCACAACCTGTTTCAAATACAACGCAGGAGACCTATAGCAATGTTTCTGCTTAAAACTCGACAATCCAGTTCTGTCTTCCGCGCTGTGTTGCATTGAGGTATTTCTACTTCCCCTGAATGCACACACACGGCGGACAGAAACCGCTGGTACAGCAAGTTCATATGATGCAAGTAAAACCCCTATTGCATAAAACGCATGTTTCATTTGCGTGCCACCAAGCTAGAATAAAAGAGTTTACCCAGAACTGCGCAGTCTGCAGTGACATACCCTAAGTAAAGACAATGCGCGATGTATATAAGGTCAGTAACAGCGGTTCTCAACCTTTTTTTACATATCTTACCTTTTATCAAACAAGATTACTAGATTTACCCCCGATACACTCGATGGTGCTAATTTGTTAAAAATACGAAATTAGCAAACTCTTACTGTTCAGCACGATTTGTAAAAAGTTACATTTGCTGCAATTTATGGTTCGGTAAATTTACCTCCTTGGAAGATGAAATCTACCCCAGGGGTAAATTTACCCCAGGTTAAGAACCACTGGTCTAGAAATAATGTGAAACAAGTATGTATTATCAACACAGCAGTGTGGCCCTTATTTCACCCAATAGGGCTGACAAAAAGGCCAACTCCCAACGACGAAACGCACCATCGACAGCCTACTTATGCTGATTGAAACATTCGATTTCGCAGTAAGGTCTTAACCACACCTTGCTTGAGGTGAGGTTGTCGAAGAGGCTCGTTTAAATGATTTGGCAGTTAGAGTAAATAGCATTTCGCAGCGTAGAACAAATCTGTCAGGGGTGTTAATATTTGTTTGCTGCAGTAAGTCAAGAGGCAGATATCGCATGAAGTTTCGATTCTTCAATTACGCCAAGCAATACGTGTTCAGCACAATTGACAATACACTGCAAGAGGAAGCTGGCAGTCCGTCAAAGCGAGGCAATGCAGCGCGTCGAATAGCGCACCTATGATGCGTGGTCTGCGTAATGGGACACTGCGGTCATACCGGCTTGGCAGCAGAATGAGATACAAGGGACGTTGCAATATGATCTGAGGCGTCCTCTAATTGATTGACGATGGGATTGCCAAGTGATGGGTTTGCGTAGTTTTAAAGGAAGCCACAAACCCGTCAGGCAGTTAGACACAACATTTAGTGTCTTAATTCTACCTAAGCAGCCGTTTAATCAATCCTGATATCACAGGTCAATTGCAGTGCCCCATCATTATTTCGAAAAATAGCCTGGCCTGTTTGAAGCGACGCGTTCCACCATGTCGCGTCGTGCGTCTACGACATAATAGCAATGAGGTTCGTTTTCTTAACTTGAATTGGTTTGAATTCTCAAACCAGCATCTGTTCGGTTCATTTTTCGTTTGTTTACAGTGGGCGCAGTTACGAATCAGCGTGCTTCATTTCAAGATCCAAGTTGATAGCTATTACATTCAGTGCTTGATGACTCATCGCTCTTCAAGGGTATTATTAGGCGTAGTGGCGAGTTGTAACAACACTTCCGGAATTAAATTGTAGGTTTATCAAAGAACGCTATTCAACGCATTCGCTAAAAACCGGCTGCACTCACCTTTACGCGGTCACGGCTGTACTGTCCACTTCCCAGCACATCAAAAACTGCCTTGGCCTCAAGAGTCTTGAGGGGACTCGATTCTGACGTTTGCAGGTAATTGATCAGTCGGCGTTTGCATGACGAGTTTACGGAAACAGGTATTGTGTTCACATCTTGACCTAACATTTCCGTTGGAGACACGGTTCCTCGCGTGCAAACTGTTACCGTTGGAGACACGGGCATCACCGCCGGTTGCTGTTGCACCTGAACAGGTTCACGCACGCCCACGCTCTGTATTGATACGTTCGTGGTACCATCTGGCGCTGTCGTGATTTGTGTTGCATCCGAAACTAAAATAAATTGATGATTGCCTTCTGTGAACGTTTTGACAACAGTGCCGTGCAACGTACCCACGTTACTGTGAGCAATGGACTTTCTTGCGTTATGAAATGAGGAAGACACACCTTCTGAAATTGTACGTGCGCGTTTTGGTGGTGTAGCACATACAGGAATGGTAGTGGCGGTAACGCTGTCTGTTGGATTGTTGAGCGTGACAGCACCTTCATTCCTCGAATGCGCAATGCTTGTGTTTGCTATAACTGAAATCTTTACAGGATTGATGACGGTTTTGGCAACGATTTGGGATTCACTCGATGGATTCATAGGTGTTACTTTGTTCCGAGCGGTCAGTTTTCGTTTGCGCGCAGGACGTTTGGCAACTAGGCTTTCCGATGCAGTTTTACCAACAACACAAGTTTCTAGTTGCTTTTGGGATTCAGCGCTTGTATCTGGCGTTTTCATACTTTCTTCGTGGTCTGTTTTCTTAGGTTGTGCTTTGTTCTTCTTTTTCGGCTTGTACTTATAGTCGGGATGATCACGCATGTGTTGCAGCCTCATCCTCTCGGCTTCGATGACGTACAGCCGCTTCACGTCCTCAGGCTGCTCCCTCCAAAGTTTACCGAGAGTCCGGCTTATTTCAGCGTTGTGCATTGCTGGAGTTTCAGACATAATTTTCCTTCGCTGGATTTGTGACCATATCATGAAAGCGTTCATGGGACGCTTTATGTAGCCCGGCCGCGCAGCCAGTTTCTTCTGGCTGCTGATGGAAGGCGGGGGAAGTTCGATCTTCGTATCCGGAAGACTATTAAGTTCAGCTAGTATTTCTGCCATCTTGGTACGACTTAATTCCGCGTTGGTGTTCTCATCTGATCCTCTTTCAACTTTTACAAGCGTGCAAAATTTCGTGCTGTCACCCTTCGACATGCCGCCATCATACACATCGTGGTCATTGTCTCGACTGTCAGGACAGTTGATACACTCGAGCGTAGGTGAAGGCGAAGACGCATGCAAGGCACCAAAGTTTCTATTCTCCTTCTGTCGTGGCGCTTTAATGATCTCATCGTCGTCCGATTCGCTGTCGTATTCCATGCCGCCAACGGCTGAATCTGGTGAGCACGGCGATAACTTCATCTTATCTCCAAAACTGAGACTCGAATATGCGGCGGACATCGATTCGGCACTCGATGTACCCGCGATCGACAGGCTTAACATGATCGAGGTTATTATTAAAAACAAAACACAGAGTATACGTAGAACTGAAACGCATAGCAGTTGATTTGACTAACAGTAAACACTTGAATGTACAACATGGCAAAAATAGCCACCAACACTACACCATTTCAAGAAAAGACACAAATAATCATCAACACCTGGTTGACTACATCTCTGGCTAAAGTCACCGTTTCTTAAATGCAACACAATACTTCTTGCATCGTTTACTCAACACAAAGCCATCAGAAGATATTTCTTAAAAATGTAAACAACTTGTGCTTATGCAGAGCGTCACATTGCATCATTGTTTTTCCCTTAACTGCTTGGCTGATGAAACTTCCTGTTAAGCAACACTGCGTAAAAACATAAACAAACCAAATGGCTGTTTGACAGCTACACAATATGCTCCCTTGAACACTACAAACTACACAACACGCCTGCTTGGAAGCTGCTCAATAGCCATACTGCACTCTACTACAGTTGGTCGCGCACACAGATAGAATCTTTGTTACATATTTCTTCACTCAAAAAATTGATGTTTTCAGCTGTTTAATGGTTGTATCACAATTAAGTTACATATGCTTGGCTGAACTATAACCTGTCTTGATTGATACTCTGAAATACGCAATTATCTCACCAAACATCTTCAAACTAACGTTACCCCACATTGAATAAGCGAGATATGTTTTCACAAATGACACAACTTCGCTCGCTTTTTACGTTACCAGTCTCGTTCTACACCGTCGTTACCTAGTCAAATAAGTCATGGGCTTTTCACATTGGCACCGTGCTGATAGTAAGTGCGATTGTAAGACTCTTCAAACAAGCGTAAAATCGCTTAATTTCAGCTTTTTTCTTGAAAATATGCGTCAACCACCTTGCTTTGCGAAATACTTCCTCATTTAAATGCCCTATTTCTGGGTAAGCTTCACCGGTAGTCCCGTACAGTGCATGCGCGACAGACATCGACTGCTTGCACCAAACAGCTGATTTGCGTCTCAACCGCTGGGATAAAACAGGGTCGCTTTCTTTTTTCTCTTTCTGCCCAGAGTGAAGAAGGTACATCAGCTGGCACACGGTGAAGCACTGCGCCACCTACCACCTGACGAATGTTGACACTGAAATGCTCTTTTCAACCGATAGCCTGCAGGCGTGTCGAATGAGTAAAATACGTAAGTTTTGTTCTAACAATCGCACAAGCTCCATTACCTATTGCATTACAGCTGTCCTATCATGGTCCAACTTAAAACAGTACATCCGCCCATGCTGCCTAATAAACGTAAACTGAGAAGGTCAAAGTCCGAAAAGTCCAATAGCCTACGTCCAAGTATGTACTTTTCACGATGAGTGTAAGCAAGGAATCGATCAGCAAATTTTTAATAGGAAATCGATTTCCTATTAAAATTTGCTGATCGATTCCTTGTTTACACCCATCGTGTAAAGTACATACTTGAATAGAGATATGTGCAAGTTTGAATCATCGCAAAAAAACGAAAGCAGATGGCAGTCGACTGATTCCTCGAA
>JGI24158J21664_10000283_pt1 | contig 41877 bp, 27 predicted proteins | sample Ectturendosymbi3_FD_21664 | JGI IMG/M metagenome (IMG submission 21664) | reverse complement strand
GCTGTAAGTTGCATTTATGCGCACATTTGACTGTGAAAGACTTGAAACAACCTATTTTGCATGCAAAAAAGTTTTTAAGATTTGACTTACAATTGGCAAGTGTGCTACAAATTACATCCCAGAAGATCGCCTCGAAGACAGTCTTACCACAATTGATCAGGACTGTTCGCAGAGCGCAGAGGCGGATCTAGGGGGTATATCGCCCCCCTAAAAGTAACTTTATTCACCATGATTTTGTACAATTCGGAAAACAGCGTTAGCGATATAAGGCCATTTTGCCGTCGATTGTTTTGTCACAGCACTGTTGTGAAGTATACTTCATCTCTCCTATAGTAGTGAACCCGCAATGCCTACTAAGCTTCATAGTCTCCATTTGGTTTGAGTTTTGAACTCTTGAACATGCTCTGTGTGCAATTTATTGGTTCGCTTTCTTCATGTCGTAGTTATCTATTGCTTACTCTCAATGTTGCCGAGTGTTCTGTGGTTTTAACGTTGTATTGCTTCGTAACGTAAAGGTTTTCGGATGGTTACACTTGCGCTACTTCGGCTTGTTAATAGCCCGTGACCAGTCGCGATCATCCACAAACCCAGCGCGTGGTTGTGTCAATTTATTCTTGGAAGTATTAAAGCACTTTCGTATTCTGCAGCCTGCCGTTCTGGTATTTGTTTGTTACGTCACAATACACTTTATTGTTTTGCATAGACGTTCTCGGTGACATTTACCTACCTTTTTGTAGGATAGGCAGGTGGCAGGCATTCTTCTCAATTAGATATTCCAACGTGGTTCGGCTTCGCTGTTTGTGGGTTTCTGTTAATTCAATTTTATGCTTTGGTGAACTTCGCAGAGCTGAAAAAAACCTGCTTGGTAGGCGAAATATATTATCTGAAAAACATCGTAATGTCTGATTCTTGGAAAGGATTTCATTCGATAGATCCTGTTTACTTTGCCGAAGGAGTTCATTTGTATCGCGCTTTTCTTCTATAGCCACAGCTCATTCGTCAATCTTTCCTGATGCAGGCAGCTCAGCTGGATACGCTATCGACCTTGTCAATTTATCTTCATACAAATAGTCCCACTGGTGTCGCCCTGGAGCGCCTTTATTAATTTTATTCTTCATCAAAATGCACCTGATATAACCTACTCACAATCAATTGTATTTTTTCGATTGCCATCACTCTAGATTTGCTTTGCGCAAGGATGTTAGGAGCTTTTAAATCAGGGGCGGGGAACCTGCGGCCCGCGGGCCAAATGCGGCCCACGTGAACATTTGATATGGCCCGTATCAGAATTTTCATCACCCAATTTAGAGTACAAGATTGCGTAAAAAAACAAGCTCCATGATAAACAGACTTAGACAATAAGCCAGAAGCCTCTATCTCTTAAGATAGTAGGCTGTCATAAGACGCCTCTATCACTCTTAGTAGGATAAAAACAATTTATGCGGCCCGTGATAGTAAATAGGTTCCCACCCCTGTTTTTACTGTTTGGAATGTTTCGACGACTGAGTGACTTCAGCGGTCTGATTCGTTTCTTTGAGATTAAAGCTCATGGCGATGTATCGCCCTTAGCAAGTGGGTAAGGCGGTGACCAGTCACAACCACTGAATAGCAAAACTACTGACATAAATTGGTAAATTAAGAAAGCCATGGGAAATTTTCAAGATTCGGGTATTGCCGAATCGTCTTACCCTTGATACGTCTCTGAGAAAAGTTTCCTGTGTTACAAATCAGCTGAGGGTCAAGTACCTTCTGTCATATAAGAAGTGCAACAGTTTCTCGCGTCAACGATCCGGTGGCAGTTTATAGAATAAGCCAATTATGGTTTCCCACTTGAAGTATTTTTGTCACTTATCCTGCTTTCACCTCAGCTTTTTATAGATGAGCAGTCAATCGCTTTCAAGTGCACCTACACGGGTGCTTGAGCCCAACGAGAGATACATTGCTGCATGTTAAAGTATTCGTTTGATGAGTGCGACGAAACGAATGACAAAGTAGGGCTTGTGCGGTTGCTTGTAGATGGCGTGCGTAAGTCTTTTTGTTTTAAAACTGGAAGGCATTGTCTTTTTGCACTTAAATTTAAAGGAAAAGTTGGAACAAAAATCTCATTTAACATTTCACTTCAGATATGTGAACGCTGATACTTGAAAGTAGTCGAAGGAACGAACCTCAGCAGGGCTAAACAACGTGGTAGCAAATCGGTATGAATTCTTGTGCTAGTCAAATGTCAATTCAGGCTTGGTTTTCAATTAAATTGCAGCAGACAGTAACGACTTTTTCGTCACAGATGTCATCTGCATGAACAACCTTTGACATTTTCTTGCATGCCTCAGTGCCGCTAGGTCAAAGGCAAGGCATTATTTACTGGATCGTGGAAAGACAATCGCAGGAATTTAAACTATTTTCGCCACAACAGCGGCTTTTCTCTGGCGCTATGGCGACGGTCAAACAGCTGCTTTGCTGACGATCGCGAAAACGTCCCGACGGTTTCCATGACTCACGGCAAACGTATTTCGTGTCTGACAAAAATTCTCCGCATTAATCGCAAAATTCGACCCAGACCAGGTGCCTCACTCCCGGCAATTAGCAAACTGTTCAGTGTCTGTTTTGGCGCTTGTCAGCGACGGTTGTGCTGTTTACGTGTTATCGCCTATGCCGGTGGGATATCAACGCGCAAGTGGCTTCTGATCGAGGAAATGTATCCTGTATTAGCGAGTCGCAATTCGTTACGCGTTTTTTTTCTTGTGGTGCGACGAAAAGAAAGCTTGTGTTGCATTTCTGTATGTGCCTACAGGTTTGGCAAAACTTGGATCTTTTGCCTCTTCTGTCTCGCAGACGCATTTTGTCTGCCCGCAATGAAACAACAAAGCGAACTTTTCAAGTTTGTTTTCTGCCAGCGCTCAACAGACTCGAAACGCATCATCGAGGTGCGCATAATAAATGGTAGCACGCTGAAAGAAAAATGCTGGCCATGACTTTGTCAAGACGCTCGAAAAACGCGCCATAAGCACAAACAAGAGCTGGGCAGGAACACGGCCGGATTTTGAGGTTGAACTCTTCTCTGGCGCGAACTGCAGAAACGCAAGGAGCGGCGATATAATGGACGCGGCGACGACGAGCCAAAGCGAAGGCCCAACGATTGTTTGCCGCCCCAGGCTGTGCGTGACAGGTATGCGAGGCATGTACACGCCGCGGCCGTTCGGCCTTTTATACAAACAACTCGAGAGCGCGCGGCTCAGGAATGTCTATCTCTGTGCGTGAGCGCGCGCGTTCGTTCGTCCGCGGAGAAAGCGCGACAGATATTCAACAGCGCGTAATTGGATGACCATCGCGGGTTTGCCGCGGTTTGAGCGAGCCGCTCAAAATGGCCGCAAACGCAAAGGAACAAACACGCCGGGGCCAGAGTGCCACAACAAGCAGCCAGTTCAGGAATATCACCGGTCGAAATTTCTCTCTGCTTGTGGTAAACAAGGGGAGGTGAATTGTAGGGTCGGTGGCACGGGGAGGTGCTTGAATCGTCCAAGGCTTGAGGACGTCCGACAGTCACGTTTTCTGTGATGTTCAGTGGGAGAAGCGAAGAACAAGGACAGTTGGGAAGGAAAAGTTTACGTTTTTTTGGCAAAGCTTCAGACGTGGAAAGTTTAATTGTTTAAATGACTGTCGGTCGGCAGTTTTTGCAACCTTTCGTATTTGTTGAATTGGGAGTTGTTCGCGAGATCCATACAAATACTTGTGATTTCTGTGAGCAGCCTGAATTGGACTTGCAGGTACTGTAGGCAAAAGTTCAATGTGTTTGGTGGCCAAGATGAAGCTTGTCTGCTTTCATTTCCTGTTCAAGGTTTATGAGTAAAGGCAGCAAGAGAGTTGTCAAAGCAGATAGAGGGCTTCGTTTACGTCCATCGTAAATCAGCATTGCGGCAGTTGGACGATTGTGCTTCAATGCAACTGTGGGCACGTTATTTGCCTTAGTTAATCTGTTTGCTGGCAATTGCTACAGTTCAAACCCGATGGAGGTAGAACAGCGAAACTTTGTTCTGTACACATCGCTTTAGTCACATAAAATCGTGAAACTGTCGCACATTTTGTCCTGTCCCTCGTAGAGAGCTTCCTACGTAATGCTATGCAAGGTTCCCATACAACGCAAGAATTACAAGGCATTCGAACTTCTACGAAATGTCGCGAAGTGACCGTTGTCGTAAAATTAGGCGCTTTGTTTGTGTTCTCTTGGTATTTCAAGAAGCTGTTTAGGATCATAATGAAAATAACGGCCAAAGAAAACGATATAAACGACATTTTCCAGACGTTTCGGTAACTCCTGCTGCCATCATCAGTGCATTTGCAATTGTTTGGAATCATTCTATTGACAGATTGTGCATTTTAAACTTCTGCTTGTACTGCATGGTGGTTTAAACTGAGAACAAACGTGCGTCGTAACTTTTGCGTTATTGCCAGCCTTCGAATAAATAGAAAGGCATGGGAGGAAAAGGGAACAAAACGCCAGCAACCGGAAAAGAACATATTTGTAGCATATCCTGTTAACGATAATAAAAAAAACTCGACCCTTGCTGTATACACTTCATACTTGCAATAGTCTGGATGCTGTTGTACTATTAGCTCTACAGACCTCGCCGCATCCTTAAACGACAGGAAGTAAGAGTCATAACATGCTTTCAGGCGTCCTTGGTTTCACTGTAAATGCTGGAGTCCTGTTAGTCACCGCACTATGGGGCAAATGCCAAAAACACAGTGAGCGCCGTTTATTTTTTGCGAGCACAAGTTGTTTTAGCGAAGAAAAATTATTCTTGACGGGAAGGAAATTTTTGTTGTCTGGGCCCGTTATTCCCTGTTACAACAGCAAACCACCTTCTTACGAAGTTGGAAAAATAACTGCAGACTTTGTTTTACGTGAAAAACACAGCAGCAAGTAAAACACGGCAACCCATACGTCGTTCCCGGTTGGATCATAGGAGGACTCGACTCGCGCCCTGATGGGTGTCATGTACCGGAAGTAAAAACCGAAATCACCAATTCGGTCATTGATCAGTATCATGCACAGAGCCGCTCGGTGGCGTGATGGTGAAGACCGTGATCACACGCTCCTGTGGTCTTTGCTGTTCAACACTCAACGACGGTTCAAATACAAAAACACCAAAATATCCGCACTTCCATAACACGTCCAGTCGTGCTACAAGAACATGCAGCTGCACAGCGCTTCCGAAACTAATAATAGCAATGTCAATGCAGCTTCGCTTTCACAAAATCCGTTACACCCAGCGCGGAGATGTTGTCAAAGCAAAGATCAGACTTCATGTACCCATGAGCATATTTCCCTTGTCGTTTTGGTTTTGCTAGAATCAAAATGATGTATTTCGTACGTCAAAAATATACTGTTATTCCAGTCATTGCCGTACTATTGTAAATGCTTTCCAAATTAGTCATTTGGAGGACTGGGGATAAGCTTGTAAGGGAATAACTGGCTTGACTGTGTTTTCAAATGAAAAGATGAGCTTGAATTTACTAGGGCGGAAAGATGTCATGACTTGCGGAATCTTTGTTTTGTTGATTATGATAGAAAATGAAACAAGATTTACTGTTGGAGTCAGTTCTGCACGAGCAAAAGCACGATCAGCAGTCTGGAAAATGGTTGCTATCGCGTGCTGCGCTGGAATTAACGCTTTTGCGCTATAGCTGCATTGTTTGTGCACACAATTTAAAGGGAGATACTCTAACCAAGTTTCGTGGTGCTGCATGCCTCGCCTCATCCTTTGAACATTTTGGAAACGTGATTGCGTTTCTCATATGGTGCAGATCCTTGCGTCTGTCTGCATTACTACTGCAGATATGTAAAATTATTGAAAGATCCACTCCATGCATAAATACATAAAGAAAACGCTACCAAATAGTTTTAAATGTAATTTATCCTTTTAACTTATATACAAAACTGTTACGGTAAGCAACAAACTTCAGAAACATCACTGTTATATTTTTCAGATTGCTAGCTAGAAATTTTCTTTTACTGTGAACTTGCACAGCAAGTGAACTTGAGAGAAGATTGGTGTTTGTGGATATTCGCCTGCACGCGATGCTGACTGATCCCGAGCACTGTGCAAGTAACAAGGGAAGCGGTTGCGCATTTTCTCGCGGATATATTGCGTGGAGATTATCTTTCGTACAAGACGTAATCTCGCCACGGTTTCCGTCGACTTACACTGCGTGGGCGAAGCAGGAACCGGTGAGGAGCTGATGCAAAGATGCGGGGGATGCACGACTTGATAAAAGAGCGTAAAGTGAGAGATCTAATCGAGCTGTTTATGGAAAAAAGTGGTCTTGTGGAAAAAGGCCGCTTGCGATTCTACCCGCACCGTTCTGTCTCTGTTGATAGCTTCGTGCGTTTGAATTCCTGTTTTACTTGTAGACTGTATAGTTAAGGGGTGTCCAAATATTTTTGTCCGAGGGCCGCATAACCTGTTACACAACGTTTGGAGGGCCGAACATAAACTCCCGGTCCAAAATAAAAGAATGTGAAAACATGAATGTACTACTTTTTCGTAGATATGTTACTTTTTCATTACTGATGAAGTGTCTTTGCGGGCCGGTTGAAATGGCTTCGCGGGCTATAGTTTGGAGACCCTGCTGAAAGCAAACTTTTCTCTATGATTCTTGCGCATAGTGACGATTGGCTGGTGTATTCATGTTGGCGTTTAATTACGTGGCCAGTAAAACCTCAATTCCAGGTCAATGCATTTGCCGGTATCTGAAAGTAGATTCGCCCTGTGCTGGTACAGAACTGTCGCCAGAAAGCCTTTAATAAGGGAGCTTTACGTTTGTGCAGGGGGGCTTGACATTGAAAGTTTGATAAAAACTCCACTGATTTGTAGTGTTTCATATTTCAATTTAGGAGGTCTTGGTGCTTTATTTGAGGGGACTAAGCCCACCAAAACCCTCCGTGGCGACGGGACTGTGCTGGCTGGTACAGTTTCGTAATGTTCGTGAAAACTCAGCAGGACCTTTTACACGCTGCAGTTTAAAGGCATTTATCTGAATATTATATGATGTAGACATGACCACAGAGAAGTATCATAACCATTTTATGAAAACTCGGGTTTAAAGTCCTTGACAGTTCAGTGCGAAACTTAGTTTTCCAGTCAGGAAGACGCGCGACGTCACTGCATGTGGTCGGCGGGAGTTCACTGCAATGTGCGAGTTCGCGTGCTCGGCGAACCGTGTCGAGACTGCTGTGTGTGAGCAGACTGGTACAGGATGCGGTTGCTGGAGCATCAACTGACGGTCTCTCTCTCGCGGCATTCGCGCGCTGATGGTTGTTTGATTGGTACGATGTCGAAGCAAGAGGCTCAAACACCTCGACTCAAACTTTCGCCATAAACTTTCACCGTACCTTGGCATGTGAGGATAAAGGCACTTTGCAGTTTTTACGGTCTCCTGCAGTGGTCGCTAGCTTGCGACGGGTAGAGCGTTCAGGCATGGGCGTCGGAAGGGGGCAGGGGGCCAACGCCCTCCCCTGGATTTTGAAATTTTACATTTTTCTATTACATTTTTAGCAAAAAAAGGTCGTTTTCGTAGTTTCGAGAAGGAAAAATGAAATATCACCACTTTTGACCCTCTGGAAATATCTTTAAGGCTACCTCTGGAAAAATCCACTGTTGGCCCCCCCTTGGAAAAATTCGTTCCGACGCCCATGCTCTCAGGCCTACAGCACTGTTAAAACTGGAGCGAGCAGTCCTCCATCCAAAATCGCACTTGCAACCGAAAATTCAGTAAGATCGTCGCGAAGGTGAACACTGTGGTATGAAAAAGCAGCGGCGAAAGAGAACTGCTCTTTGCAAGAGCTGCAGTGATACTAGAATCTTTTAGACTTCTTGAAATTTTAACCGCTGCTAATGGTGCCTGAAAAAATGTGTCAGTTTGAAAAAATTAAAGCTTTTGTAATTTGAATATGTCAATCCAGATGCCCCCAAATGGGGCGTCGAGAGCCACTGCTTCTTTGTTTTGAGATTGCGAGAGCTTCGTAAGCTTACATCCTTCCACCTTCGCTACCAAGACCTTAGGATTTAAGAAAAACCTGCTCAGACACAACCGATGCATTTGTAAATGACTCTTGGATTGTGAGCAGTGATGTAACAATAGCGACATTGATTTCAACAAAGTGGTAACAGTAACTTTACGCACAAAGTGCAGTTCGTTTATACGACAAGTGAGATTAACTTAAATAACAATCTGTGGAAAATTTCAACAATGCAGTGCGTCGTTTTGATTTTATGCATAGGTTCGGTGCTTCAGCAGTTCGTAGAAGCTGGAAATCACGCTGTGTTAAGCTGTGTATCTTCACAGAAGATTTTTTAGCACTGGGAGTAATATTTTGGTGTTTCAACAAATCGTTTAACTTTTTGTCTGCAAGTCAACGGCTATAGTTGACGTGCACGATTGCTTAACCTGGTGGTAAGGACGTAACCTTGGTTTCAACAAAGCAGGACATCAATATCTGTAGTTGCTGTTGTCTTATCCAACTCCTGGCTCTTGAGGCTGGAAAAACGAAAAAGACTAGGGGCAAATTCAAGGTTCAATGACTCCATGTGTCAGGCTATCTATGCCCAACTTTCGTTTCATACAAAAGCAAAAAAATGGTAGTTTTCTTGTTTCTGAAAAGAAACTAAAAACTAATCAGATAATAACATTGCAAAAGCGTTTGTTTTTGGTTAAGGCTGCATTGATTTTTGCTACCCAAACAAAGTTACACAAATTGTCACAACTGAATTGGTTTGTTCAGCTTTCCATGTTTGTCCGTTTGTACAAAATCGGTCTGCTTCGTTGCTGCGCTTACGCGTTAGAGATGTTGGATATATAATTGTTGGGGTGAGCTGTAGGTGATTCAGTATGCTTGTGGGTCTCGCATGCGTCAAAGCTAATGTGGGGTTCCGTAGCATGGAGGTTTTGCAAGACAAGATGTAACTGTAACAAGAGTATGTTCGCCGCGCTGCAGATGCTCTTCTGTGAGGTTGGAGGTGATTTTCATTTTGTTCCAGGCGCCGGAACGCTGCGCAGTGAGTCTTGGCTTTCGGAAATGCGGAGAAATGAAACCCGTGAGTCATTACATGACTTGGTGGATTATTTATGTCCCATCTCTCGGCTTGACTGGAGCAAGTTTTATCAAAGCATTTTTTACGGTTGTGAGAATTGCCGGTTATTATGTAGACACGTTCCCACTGGATGAAACGGTTGTTTTTGTTTGAGCGCGAGTCTCTCATTCGACCACGGCAGCTACTGTGGATGAACCGGGTGCTTAGCTAAAGTGTTTATTTCGGCGTGGGAAAGTTGCCTTTGCTCAGTAATTTGAAGAAATATTTTTCGTGATCGGCGGGCTCAAGACAGCGCTTCAAAAGCTTGTTTTGACGTTGTAATGGTTAAAGTCGTGTGTTTCTTCTTGCGTCAATTTAGAGCGGCTGTAATCTAAATCTACATAAATCTCTTTGTGCGTAACTATCATTCATGCATCCCCCAAATCTTTTGCTTACGGCTCAGCAGCGTGTCGTAAAAAATATTCAAAAGATATTACGTTGATGTGCGTAAGATACCGGCCTGGATAATTCAAAGCGATGGTCGCATTTTTTGCGGGCTGCGCTGCTGAACCATCTGATCGCCGCCATAACCACGTTTAAAATTCCAGCGCGTGATAACTGAAGTGAGAATGATGACGAAGATTTCATCGGAAGATTGCCAGCGAGGCCTATTTTTACGCTGGAAACGGCCGAGCATTTGGCAGTTTGGAAAATATCGAGTTCTAAGCGCTTTCAACAGGTGTTCGGTTTTAGTGGAATAGTATGGAAACTGCATGTGTTATGCGATGTATTGTCATTCGCTACATGCAGTTGATTTATTTTGTTGGAGGCTACGCATTGCTCATTTGCCCTGTAAATAGCCAATGTTCAACAGTTTTGCACTTCTTGAAGAATTGCACCAATCTGCAAACAGCTTCTCCCCCGAACTGTATAGTGCGCAGGGTTGATAGTTTTGCTTGACTAGTGTGCTCAAATGCTACGCACTCATTTAGTTGTACCAGTTGTTGCGATGTAAAGTGCGAGTTTTCGAAACATCGGCGCTTATAACGGATGAAACGCAGAGGCAGGTTTTTGTGCTTTTTGCTTGATAAGGAAGTTTCGATCATAAGTTGTAAAAGGCAAGCTTGCTGGTTTTCGAGCTGCGTTAGTTTTTGACTTGTCAGAGATTTCGCTGATTAACCAGGTCAGAAACAGAACAGCGAAAATTAGTGTTGAATCACCGCCATTTGCTGATGCGAACGATGATGTCGTCAATAGACGAATTCTAATAGACACGTGACGCAGACCAGCTGGCATTTAAGCACAGCGCGTTCGTGTCGGCCAGTCCCATTAATGCGTCAGGAATTTTTTTATGTCAGGCATATTTCCGCTTTTGCGACTGAGAGTCGAAGTTATCAGCCTACTCAGTTTGGGTTTTCCGGGGCAGGAAAGCTGATCCAAGTGCATCTAACTAAGCATCGTATTCAAACACGACGACTCAAATTTTCTTTAGTTTGGGTATTTTTCGGCGTGGTGATTTGTGCCTGGTGTATTTATTCCGGACCTAAAACGTGTTGCTTGGATCGAATTCTCCCCTATGACTCAGTGCGCTTGTGTCAGTGTTACAGGTGAGCAGCGCTGAACAATAAAGTGACACTAGACAGCAGATATATTTTCCTCAAAACTAAGTGATGGTTTTGGTGTAACATTATGGATTTTGAACACAGTTTTCGCACCTTTGAAAACGACGTTTAATTTTTTTGAAATTTTGTTTATGAAACAGCCCACACGCGTCCTACATTATGTTGGCATTGGCAAAAAAACACAATTTAAAGATTACTCGACCAATAAAAATTAGGCAAACCCGAGGCGAACTAATTCATATACGATGAACTTTTTATGAATTTTATGGTTTAATGTGGAACATCGTGGTCGAGGTCCTCGGACATTTTGCCTTAATCTTTCACCACGTCGGTACCTGTGGATGCTTTTAAAAGCGTTAAGCTTGTGGGCACCGCAAATAACTGCAATAAGCGCGCGTGACTTCAGGCTGTGCCCCTTGCCATACAGTGGGTTAGTGGTATAGAAAAACGCGCCCGGAATGCGCGAAGCTCACGACTACGTCCGATCAACACCTGTCTGCGAATGACGTGCTTTCGTGACGTTATTGCTGAAACATGTTCCTTGAGCTACGCGAGTTCCAGGTGGCCTCGTGCCTGCTGTTGATGTGCTGAGAAGTCAGTTGAATGAGGAAAAGTACTTCTGGAGACTTGCACAGCGGTATACGGAGTAGACGTTTTTTTGTGAAAGTGAACTGCTGTGTCTCGTTGCAGCAGAACACGAGATTAAGATTGCTTTGATATCCACACTACAAACCTCTTGTGACACTGCTGGTGCATTGGCTCTTGTACTCTGCACGCAACATGACGAGCATTTTTGATAGAGATCAAGCAAATAAAAGGTCAGACCTGGCATAGAACTTGCGATAAACCAAAATCAGCTTCAGTTGTTTTCACAAAATTGTTGGTAGCTTCGCTGAAGGTATCGTAAGCTTTGCCTGTTTCTTTTTTGTCGCAGCAGCATGCGATTAAATTTAAACCTTCCAGGCGTTGCTCTCATGGACGCTCGTTGGCGCACACGTGGCGGTCTGCATTTTTGCAAATCCCTATCTGCAGCGAACCGTTTTGGCGTGCCGTATGAGCTCTGCTTTCGTTTTTTTCGCATTACCGTTGCCCCGTGCGCTAAAACAGGTCACACAAAAAGCCAGAAAATTACGTTTGACCTACTAAAAGCTGACGGCTGACATTCTTCAGTGAAGCGAGGGAAAAGGCGTGAAATTGGGATAGGTGTTCGAGTCGGATGCCTTCACTTATTTTTCACTCTGTTTTTTTCTCACTGCGCCATAATCCGGATAGAAGAAGCAGGAGAAGAGATTAGAAGCATAAGCAAAAAAGTTATAACAAGCCAAAAAATTGGTGTTGCACTGTTATTTTATTTATTTATCTTGGGATCTTTAAAATAAAGCATTCGTTACTTTGCCTGTCATTGGAGGCATATTTTTTCTCCTTCATCCACATGGTTTTAATGTTTTTCCAAACGGTTCAATCTGAAGGTGTTTGATTTTGAAACCACGACATTTTATCATTGAGGAGTAAATTGCTGCCCGCATTGCCTTAGTTTTGTCGTTGACAAAGTGATGGAACTTTTTCGCGGCGAGTTCGCTATAGTGTAAATAGAGGTGCATTGTCTGCTGCATTGCTGGTAATCTTTTTCCTCTTAGGTTCGTCCTATCGCTCAGCACCGAAGCACGTATGTTGCGTTAGTTGAGGTTTATGAAGAGAAAAGGAACATGTTTTCTACTTGCTGTAGTCGCACAACTGCTTTCAAGGTCTGTTTGCCGTGTATTTGCGTTTAAAATCGCTACTTCGGATTTTAGTTCAGGGGAAGAAGTGAAAGCAGTGATGGACACTAGATTAACATTTGTGGATAAAAGAATAAGGTTCTTGTTTGTGTTTTACCAGTCTATAAATGTCAGCTGCCTCTGTTTCTGAAAAATGCGCCGCAACAACTGTTCGAATCCCTTTGTTCGCGTGAAAACCCTACTCTGACCACTAAACCATAATTGCGACCTTCATCTAAAGTTTGATAATAATTATTCCATCAGAGACCTTGCCAGTTGACACAGTTGTTTTTGCAAAGACAAGGCAAAGGCGCATTTGATGCAACCGGTGGAAACTTTTCAAAAAAGAATGACAAAACTCTTGCCATCCACGCGAACAACGTGAAGTTACAGGGCACTTTTCACCTGAAACCAATCAACCAGGACGTAAAGGCAAAAAAAACAATGGAAAGCGTTTCACTCTTGAGAAAAACTCCGCCTCGGCGTCCACTGATGGTGTAGAGACGTTTCAAACAGTTTACGTCATTCTGGCCGAGACGCGTGGGCAAGCATTGTCTTTGGACGCTGCTCATTAAAAGGGTCGAAATTAGTTTCGACAATGCCCACGTCAGTTCTGTATTGTCGGAAAAACTGTTCGTGTATCAGACGAAACTCGCCGTGCTGTGTTCGGCCGAACGCTCCGTCGGTGAATCATCGGTCTCTGCGCTTCCCCGCGTCTCGGTCGGCGAAAAGGCTTCTTCGCTTCGGCCGGAGCTCGCGCGTTCCGTTCGCTTCGCGCGCGGCTCACCTTCAACAGCTCGCGTTGTCAAGCGATGACGACTCGCTGGAATGCGAAGCGCGCAAGACGCGCGCACACACACGCACATACAATGCGCGCGCGCTCTCGCTCTCTCTATCTCCGGTTCACTCACCTCACCTGCGGCACACACGCGCATAATAGTTCAAGGAGGAAGATTTGCTTGTTTCTTTTCATCGCTCGGAATGCGCTCCGGCTCGAAGATGTTTGTCGAGATTGACAAGCTGTAGATTCCTTTGGCAAAATCCAAGGCACCATCCTTGAACCAATTCAGGGTCACTCGCGGTATCCAGGAGCGTTGAGTGAAATCAAAATAAAGTGTTGAGAAGATCAGGCGTGGCGATGAACTATCACGATCTTCCTTCTAATACGCGTCCATTTAATGCCAGGCAACAGCATGCTTTCACTTACGGCATATACGCCATCGGGTCGCGTCCAAACAACGTCTGTCAGTAAATGCCGTTTCTGACGAGAATCGTCAGTGACAAATCTTCCATAATCACTGACGCGTTAAGATTGTTCTTATTGATTTTAAGTGGCGTACGTTCCTGAAGCTTCTTCAGATATTGCCATCTTGCCCAGGTACCGCAGCAGCGTATACCTGAAACCCTGTTTGTTTGGGCTTCTGGATTAAGCTTTTTGTTTGGAACGACATCTGTATTCTCAGCGTGTCAAATCTTTTTACGCCTTGTATACTTTGCAGGTTATGCCTAGGTTTCTGTGTTTATTACCAGCTTTTGCAAACACGAGTAGGTGCTTTTTCGCAGCTGCAAGCGACCACTTGCTCCTTGCCGCACGCGCCTGCCCAGATGGCCTAACTCGAGACGCTGTGTCTCAATCTCGCAATCTACACGACATTATTCGGAACCGTGTATCTCTCTGATCACAGACAAGGAGTTCCGTTTTCGCCCGGGGGGAAGGTGAACGACATGGAAAACATCAACTCGAGCACGCTAATGAAACGTTTGCTGGCAGAATACAGGGGCGACTCAGCCGGCGGCGCTGCAGGCTCGCGGGCGGACCAGCGCTTGTACGAGATCTTGTGCGCTAGCGCCAACGGTGTCGGCATCCAGCAGACGTTGGAATCGTCGAGCAACAGCGACGAGCAGTTGCGCTCAACGGACCGTCGTTCGGATGTCGGGTCGGATTTGTCCGGCAGCGATCCGGCCGCGCGCCTTGACGCGCTGTGTCTTTCTACTTTGCAAGGCTCCAACGGCAATCCTATTTCAACTAGCGAAGCGTGTACTCCGACAGGCGGGCAGTCGTTGTCCATGTCCGCAACCTCCGGTCGGCCCAAGCCTGAGCTTCCGGACCCATTTCGACCCAAGCAAGGACAGGATTTGCCAAATGTGCATGACCCCTCTGGGTCAAGGCCACCGCCGCCGTCTTACGTGGAAGCACGAATTGACCTGTGTCAAACATCTACGGAAGTGGATGGGGGGTCACGCACACCTTCCAGAAGCAGCATGTCCCCTCGATATCGCCAGCACCATGGCCCGAACACCTCTTCGAGCGACAAGCGCTCCTCCCATGGTGTTTTTCACACCGGTGATGTGGCGACAAAAAATCTCAACGCACTGAAAGGGAAGTCGTTGTTGCAGTTTAACGGTCATCCCAAGTCAAACAGCGGTGGCGACGAGCACCTTTACACGGACAGTGGGCGATCGTCTGACGTCGTTGGCAGAAAACTGAACATGCGGAATATCCGGGGCAGAAAAGATATCGCCGTGATCCGTTCTCGATCCTTGCACAAAAGTCACGGTTGTCGTGTGGACGACTCGATCCTCCAGCACGCGCACCGTACCTCCTGCGAGGATCAAGGTCCAGCTCGCAGCAGCAAAGACTACCTGGCCAACAGCCAATCGAACCCAAACGTTTCGCGAACTGACAGCCAGCTGAGTGATCGTGCACGACGTACGTCCAAAACACAAACGAGCGCAGAAGGCTCTCCACTAGTTTTGCCGCAGGACGCTTCGCCGCAGCCGAGGCACTTCACCAGTGTTTCTGCCCCCTCCTCCCAAGGCCAGCGAAAGAGCCCCCCGACTGACCAGCGCCGCTTTTCAGAACAGATGATGGTTTCGACGAACCCGAACGACGCTCGGGTGTCCAACGATTCGTACAAAGTGGACTCGCCAGCAGCTTACCGTCAGCAGGTAAATTAAGAAACAAAACGTCATGCAGCTTCGCTCTTGACTAGAGATTTTTTTTCTTTATCCAACATTTAAACGAAATATTTGCGGCATATAAGTTCTTCGTTGTAAGTATTTCGGGGATAAGCCGGTTGTGCAGTGGTGGCAAGTCATTTTGACTCGTGACTTTGTAGTGAAAAGCACAGGAATAGCAAAAATATCCCCCAAAATTCAGAAAAATCAAAACGCGTTTGTAGACCTTCGGGAAGATAAACCAACGTTTAACTCCAAGTGGAAGTTCCCAACATTTCAGTAATCCATCAAACAACTGAAAGATTCTAAAAATATTTGGCATGATCTTGAGAAATAATCGTTTACATCACAACATGGTCCACATTTAAAAGTAAACAAAACATGCGGACAGATTGTTTGATTTGTGAGAAACTCATTTTCCGCGACTGCACGTGCATTCCTGTTTACGTTGCAAGTGCACTTATTTCTACGCTTGCAAGTTTTCAAATTGTTTTACGAAACATCGCTAATGCGTTTATCATTGCAGTGGTGCATTAATGACGTATGAATGATAAAGAATGTGCGCATTAAAAGGTTTCTGCTGGCAGCTGGCGAAGTTTCCACTGCAGGACCATTCGCGTTAGACGGTACTCTTCGCCGTTCGGTTTGTCACAGCGTGTTTTTTGGCAGTGTCTGTTCACAACTTTGCACTGCAAAGCTTATCCTGATCCTCACTCAGTTTGTTGTTGCTACCCGCAGATTAAGCTTTTTTAGATAATGCGCGTAACCAAAGCGTGCTGGGGAATTCAAAAGTCACGTCTTGCTATTAGTATGATTGTCTGGCTTAAATCTGATAGTTGAGTGTGCGGTGTAATAATACGAATACAGTAAACACTTGAAACGTCACCCGCGGCCAAGCTTAACTAAGGATCGTTTTCAGCGACATTTCACGAGATAGGTATTTTCACACTCCAGTTATTTCATCGTTACCCGCTCATCCGTGGCAACACATAAAAGCAGAGAGTACCTGTATTTCCAGCCTTGGAAGGTTTGTGCATTGGGTAACGTGTCATCGTAAAAGCTGTTGCGGTTATTGAGCTGTCGCAGAAATGCATATGCGTGCATGAGGAAAGCAAACTTGTAAGTCTTAAGGTTAAGCAAAGAACTTGCCGGTGGCAACTGGCCATGTCGAGAGCGAACCGCATTTTTGGTCGTTGAGATTGCGTTGGTGAAAGGTCATTGACAGTATGTGGGCTGGTAGCTGCGTGGAGGTTCATCGGATTATTTCTTTCGCAGTGTGAAGAGCGTAAACGTGTTAATTAGAGCGCTTGGAAAACGCTGTTTAGTTTCGTGTGCAAAAGTTAACTTTCTTGATTCGTTTGAAATTGTTCTAACAATGCGTATGTCGGCCGTGCGCAAAGCCGTGAACTTCTTTTGCACAACTGGCCAGTCACAGAAAACTTGGAGCAGCGTTAGATAGAACGCCCGATCTTCGTTTCGTTGAATCGAGGATTCAGCTCACCCGGGTATATCCTTGCCCGCGGCCAATGCTTCGCACAGCGAAGGTGGAAAAAGCCTTTGCTCGGGTCTGTCACGTTGGCGCTTTGCTTGCGAGGAAGTCAGCAGAGGATAGCGAAAACAAGGCACTGTTCCGTGGAATGCGCGGTCAATCTGGCGTGAACAGTCCGCGGTACGCTTGAGCGAGTGGCCCTTGTGAAATCGACTCGACCGTGGCTGTTCGTCACTTTGCTCAAGACCAGCACGAAGATCTCAGCAGACAGCAGCGAACAGTTTTCAGTGTTTGTCTGTCAGCGGCGGCTCGCAGAACCGCATAGGTCACGTTTTGATGCTTGCAACGAGAATGCATTTGCGCGTTGGTGTTTCGCAGTAGCGTCTGGCAAGTCGGCACGCGCAAACAGAAGAGCTGTTTTTTCGAGATCACGCTATTGATAGCAGGGTCACTTTCCGGACTGTCATTAGAGAACATACGCGCTCGGGGTGTGGTAAAAAATGACAGTACTGCGGAGCGCGCGTTTAAGGTGGCGTTTTCGTCGGAACGCCGAACAGCAGGGCTGAGTTGCGGGTGGGCAGTTACGGCGGAAATGGGAACTGCCGAGGTGTGTAAAGGTGTTTTGTACAAGGCGTGATAGCCTAGATCGGTTGGTGAAGTTCCACTCTTGCCGGTGCGAATTGGTGGCATACCCGGGACAGCTGAGTTAGTCTGCGTAAATCCCCAGCGTTTACACCGAGACCTTGCGAGTTGCTTGTCTTCCGGTACGACGTCTTAGCGGTAACGAACTCGTTTAGCGTTGCAGGGTTTATTAGCGCATGTTGTTTGATGAGGTTTAACCGAGCGCTAAGTGGCAACCCTTGCACGAGGCCGAGCACAGGCTCTGATAACGTTTCACTTTGGTCGCGGCACTTAGATAAGACAGCTTCAGTCAGGTGTTGGTTAATGACGCCCTCGGAAAAATTAAATGTTGCTTGATTGCATCGTTGTTGTAAGCACAGCATTCAAGTAAAGCAATATATGCACGACGTATTGAAGTTGCCTGGTGCCAACCCTGTGAGCGATCCGTCTGGCAGCGCGAATAACGGTGGCTCGCATGGTCTGGAGTGACATCTGTCGTTGGTTGTTCGAACTGAGACAGCTCAATGATACAGAGCAGGAGTTGGAACGTGATACGCAGCTGTTAGCGTTGACATGAAAACATATGCTACGTGCTTACTCAAGTGTTGTTCAGTTTGCTTCAGTTGCAAAAATGTGGATGGTTTTATTTTTCGGGTTTAATGTTCTCGTGAAAAAGAATCCAAAACAACTTTTGTAAAATCAGAGGCTTTTAAATAGAAACAAACGCGGCGTTTTTGTCAGACGCTGATGTTCAGAACCACGCCAAAATTCCAGCATAAAGTGTGGGTTGTGTCAACGAGAAGTAGAACGATCAAAACTTGAAACACCTTGACGAAAACTGCGCTTCGTCCATTGGATTTCAGAATGAGTGCAGCAAAAACGAAAATCTGCCACTGCTTAACTTATTCATTTTAGCTGCGATTTGCTTTCGTATTCGCAAACATTTTTATGCCGTCTAACACCTTTATATTGCAAATAATAAAATCACACAAGCGTAAACAAAGCGTAATTTGCAAGAAATCGATCAAACGAAATAACACAAGGCCAGTCAGCAAACGTTACAGAAATCGAGTTTTCGGAAAGAAACACTGTGGGAAACAGTAATACGGGTGCGCAGGCTGGGTATGGTCCATGGGTCAGACATGACTGAGTCAGATTACGGTCGCACGCAGGCCAATGCTGGCAGAATTCCTTATGTTCAACGAGACAAGCGCTCGTGCAACCACCATGACGGTCGCTACGGTCACCAGTCATGCCAACAAGTTTTTGGCAAGATTGTTCGTTGGTTTTCCATCAACAGTGGTGGTATCGGTTACAACTGATTGAAACATGCAGGTTTTTCAGAGGTCATTGTATTTTCTGCGTTGTCCGCAAACTGACAAATGTATTGATAAAGACATTTCGATTCATTTTTTCCTCATTTTTCAGGCACCAACGCAAAAAAATAGTGAATCTGTTGACTTGCCTGCTGGATTACCACCGTCGACTGTCATGCCTCAAACGCCCACTGCAAGCACGGGTGGTTACTTGATGCCGAACGCACAAGCAGGAATGCGTTACTACGCAACGAACAGCGCCACTGTGCAAAGCATGGTGGTGCCTGGCGTCACGACCCCCACCCATCCGGCTGTCATGGGCAGCCACGCGNCCCCGCGACGNCCCCCGCCTCCATATCCCGCGGAAATGATGGGTTTNGATCAAGCGGTTTTGAACCCAACGGAATTAAGCGAAAGCTCAGGTTGGCAGCCCCAGAGACCAAACTCTCTTGCTCTTGGCCAAGCTGGAAAAAAGAAAGGGTAAGAGTTACATGCTTTCCGAGAAATCTTAAACCAATTGCTGTAAGCCTGGTGTTTGCGTAATTTGTTCCGCTTTGCTCTAATTGTGTTATATGAGAAGTGTGTTTTGTTTTGTTTCGAGACCTGTCTTGGACCATCTAAGGTTACCCGTTTAAACTTTTTAGCTGGTTAACAAACTAGAAATCATGTCCAACACCATCCGAGGCTATGACTTGCGTTTGTTGTCCAGCTCAATATCGAGCGTAGCAAAAAACATATCTTTAAACGATGAGCACAGTTGGTCGAACCGCCAAAATGCGACCTGTCTTAAAACAACACCGACGTCAAAAGTCTGTTAGCATGTAGTTCTCTCCCTGCAGGAAAACAGCATTTAGATATTTAACCCACAGTGGAAAAAAGATGCCCCACTCTGTTGTACCGATCTAATTTAGTAAAAGCTTGTAATAATATTAACTTCCGTTTGTTGAACGAGCTCTTCACATGAGCTAGTAACGACAGCTCTTGACGGGATAATTCTTAATATCGCTGCCGTTTGAAAGTAGCGCAAACCCTACATGACACATTTTGTTTTGCTGTTACGGTAACTTTTTCCGCTGTAATCCCTTCGCTCTGTTACCCCAACGTTTTCGCTGCAGAACGCGCTTAACCGATCGATCGCGTTATCATGCAGGACCAGCAACAGCCTCAACAGTCCGACCGTAACGTCACCGACCTCCGTCGTGAACTCCTTTCCGGGCACACCGATACGAGGAACTCCATTTTACAGCGCGCCGAAGGAATCACCTTACACCGCGCAGAGTTTTCAACCTCAACAGCAGCAGCAACAGCAGCAAACTTACCAGGGGGGCGGCGTGCCTGTCCAGCGGTCATCAAACAACGGAAACGGCGCCAGCAGCCAATTTCTGCGCCGGACGAACAGCGGGCGTTTGCAGCCGGCGTCGTCTTCCTCTTCGTCGACTGCGACGAGCACGCCCAGTTACCCCGAGGTGCCCCCCTTTCCGGATGTCATTCATCGGAGCCCAGCCGCCTCGAACGCGACTGGTTACTCCACGCCGGTGAACAGCTACCCCCCGGATGTCTTCAACTCGCCGTCAGGCGCTGCCGTCGCCAAAAGCGACAGCATGAACAGCGGCACCAGTTCCGGAAGCACGAACGGAGCGCGTGGGATCGCCAGGCGACGAAAACGAAACCCTAGCTCAAGGACGTCTTACCCTGCCAATACGAGTGGGAGCGGGAGCAGCAGTAACAGTGGAAGTCGACCAAACAGCAACGGCGACTTGACGGACACGCTAGAAATCGAAAACGAGAACTTGCGGAATCAGCTTCAAGTGACGAAGATGAAATTGAAAAGATTCGAATCGGTACGTCTTTGTTTGCTTTGCAAATCGCCAACATGGCTTGGTCTTGTTACAAGCACGCTGTGCCACTACGTACAGTCACTGGTTACAGCGCCGTAACCGGATATTATGTCGCAGATGTGAGGTTTCTGTGCATGGGTTGAAAGTGCGAGGAAAACATTTCCTGACTTTTTTTCGCATAAAAATATTTTAACTTTTTGTAATTTTTTTGTACTGTGGCTGTCATTGGATACTTCCGCCAGCCTGCTGCGAAAGTTTGTGACATCCCTGCTTTTGTAATTTCTTCTAACTTCAAAATGGCGACAGTCAGGCAACCGTATTTATTTCAACAATGTTTATTGCAGCTTGAGGCAGATCTGCAAAGGCTTTCTGAAGAACACCGCTTCCTTCATCAGTCAGCCAGCAAACGCGAAGCTCTGGAAAACGATTTCCGAACCCAGCTTCGCGCCAAAGTGCAGTGTCTGGAAAAAGAGAAGCAAGTGCTGAAAGGTACGGATATGTTGTCGGAATTTACTTTTCCTTAGTCAGCGCGCTCTCTCTCCGTTCTGTGTACAGCATTCCGCTTGTCCGCGTTCGAGAGCGAGTTGTTTATCACGTTCGCTGGGCTCGCTCAGTTTAGTTAGCGTCCGATACGATTGGTGCTTGTGCAAACTACTCCAGCTGTGTTTAAGCCGTAGCTTTGTTGCAGCTGCTTTCGTTTGTGAGTAGCATGCTGCGGCTCTCGTTTAAAAACAAGTGTTATCCAATTCACGGGATCCGGTCTAAACAAGCGTTCGCCTCTGCATCGCAGCGCAAGCTTGAGTTGCGAGGAAAGCAGCCCACGTGATGGTATCTGGGCCAATAGCGCGGCGCTCACGTGACATGGGATGACCTGTTCTGAAGTAAACTTAGCCATCGGTAAAGGTTCTTTGGTTGCTGAAATTAGAGTCGCTCCTTTGGCCTCCCATCCTTTGCAGGGTGTCATTAGCGGTTTTTACGTGGACGATTAAAAGCTGCTAGCAAGGGAAGTAGTGCGCAATTTCATTAACACCAACTCTCGTGGGATGTCGTGAATCCTGCCATAAACCTATTTGCTGGGAGATTAGTCTCTTTCAAGGCGAACCAGTGCAAAAGAGACGCAGCGTCGATTGAAGCTCTCGCAAAAGGGCGAAACCCTTTGCTGAGCCTCATCGCTGTTAGTCAATCAGTCATGCCCGTCTCCTACTCTGTTTTTGTGGCAGTAGTCTGCACAAAATTGGTTCCAGACTCATAATTCGCTGACCGCCAGCGCCCTGACGTTTGTCAGCGTGCATGCTTGCCGCCAACTTGTGACGCACGAGCGTTTGACGTCAGACGAGGCCGATTCGCGTTGCTAGAATTCCTGTCCTTTTCTTTGTCATGCCCGAGCCGTCCGCATCTTCACAGCTATTAGCCGTACTCGAAATGTGGTTTACGTAATTCCATTTCTGATCACTTTACTTTTGGTAAAGTGCGACTGAGCGAAAAAGCCGCACCGATTCGATGCATGTTGGCAGCGGTGCTTGTTCTCGGTTTTCGAATGACGAATTAAGCCAAGTACGTCATTTTGCTTGTTGGCCGGCCTCGCAAATCTTAAGCGGTGTTCGGTTCGGGTTAAAATGTGGGTCAAGACCTGCTGCCCGCGACTAGTCGAAGCGTGTCGCGAAGTCAGCAGCCTCACCTATTTTGAGCGAGTATAAACAGGTGTCGTATTACCATGGCGTCTGCTTATGCTCGTGGGGAATGCTGGAGTTGGAGGTGAAGCTTGATGGATACTATTGATTCCAGATTCCCAAAGGTGCATTCGGCTCTTGATTGCATTACATAGGTTATTGTCGCTCAGCCAGGCGCGCCGCTGTTTAAACTGCCAGTTAAGCCGTCTGACTGTGAAGCCTTTATGCTCATGAGAAAATGCAAACAGCTAATAATTTGTCGACGCCTTTGGAACGAGCCTGATCTACTCGCTTCCGCTTTACCGCGAGCGCTCTGCCGATTTCACACAAATCAAATATTAAAACCTCATTTCACGTTTTCAGAACAAGTTGTCAGCATGTCCGAGCGGTTGAAAGCGGCCGATCTCGCGTTAGCGAAGGACAACGACGTCGGCGAGCGCAACATCGCGCAGCTTTACGAATCAGCGAGTAAGTTTCCGATTCGATCAGTCGAACGATTTCGCCATTGTCGTCGCAGCGCTTGCTCCTCGCGTGCGTGTGTGTGGGTCGCGAGCGGCATTTGTGCAGGTCGTCTCCAACCTGTGCCCGCTGACGCAGCCAGTCGCTTCAGGAATGTTAATTGCATGTTTCAAGCATTTGCAGCGCGAACCCGTCCTCCTTTTGCTTTTGCTGGACTGCGTTCCGCATTGTCAGCGAAACGGGAACGTTTTGCGAAAGCAACAGTCAGAAGCAAGAGTGGGAATTGTCGCTTGCTCGCTGAGACGCGCAGCACTGTGGGATTCCTTCGCTCAAGCCTTCGCGTTCCAGGAAAAGGTTGTCCTGTAAGAACCGAACTAACCGCTCGTTGACAATTATCCGAGACAAAATTGCCAAATGCCGCTCGCTAAGCTTTGCAGCGTCTGTAATTAAAGATCACCGGAGCGTAAAACCAACGCGGGGAAGTCGCCGATCAGTGCCGCATTGTTCGCGAGGAGCTATTTCAGCCTGTATCTAACTGCTGTGTTTATTTACGCATCCCATACGCGCTTCCCACTTGCTTGCGTTGAATCGGGGCGGAAATGCGCCTGGCGTGCGCGTATCATGACCTAAGTCTGAAAGCGAGATTTTTTTGAAAGAACTCTGGCGTTTGATTTCACTGGATACGAAAAGCGAGCGGGGGTTTTCATATTCAGGTGCTCGTGAGTGGTACGCGTGACACAGTCCCACCGTCGTTCACTTTTGCCCAACCCGACGTTGCCATCCTAAGTGCTCTGCACGTATTTGCTTGATCTTGCCGAAAGCTGCTCGAGTTCGTTTGATCTTAGCTGTCGTTTTTCGCGAACTTCTCCTCTGTCTCATCGGGCGGAAGCGAGAACGGTAAAGACAAAACCATCAGCGGCTTTTGACTTGCGCGCCCCACCACTGCGAGGCCGAGCCCAAAACCGTTAAAAAATTCTCCCCGTTGTTGATTTGTGCAGCTCGCCGGGTTATCCCAAGCCCTTTGTTAACTAGGGCTGGAACGACCCGGCACTCTTGCAAGATTTTTCCGCCTACACTCGTGTTGGGTTCTTGCACCCTGTTGATCCTGCAAGTCGATTGCATCGGTTGTGCTTGTTCTCGAGATGGCTGGCTGGATGCGAGGTTCGTGTTCGCGACACGTTTTCGAAAATCGTTCGGCCGAGCAATGGGAAGTGAATTTTTGGCGAACCCGGTAGAGTTGCTGTTGTACACAAGCGTGCACTGCGGGCTGGTTTTCCTGCTGAAGCACACTGCACTAACACGCAGCAAAGGGCAGCATTCAGCCAGCCATCTCGAGAAACCGAATTTGTTTTGAAATGACCGAAAAAAGTGGAGTCAATGCGGTCAAAAAATCTCCGAAAACGAAACATGACAGAAAGTTTAGCTGATGCGGAACAAATGACCGAAATCTTTCAGCGAAAACAGAACCAGCTTCAACATCGTTCATTCTTCTCCTCGCAGCACGAAAGTTCGCTGAAAGAGAAAGGCAGCTTCAGGACGAACTTGACGAGTGCAACGAACGCCTGCGTGAACAGAGCGGCGAGATCGAGCGACTCGGCGCTTCGTTGGATGCGGCGAACGCCACGATAGCGTGCCTCCAGGTATGACGCATGCGCAGACAAAACGAAGCAAACGAAAAATTCGGAAAGAGCAAAAAAAACCAGGGTGATTTTTCCGCAAGCGAAGAGGTTGTAATTCGCTATTTTCTGCGTCGGCCACAGGGCTACGCCAGCGTGTTCACGCGCTCGCTTGCGTGCCGTGTAGTCTCCCGCTTTGGCAGCGCTGTACTTTGTGTTATTGTTTACTTCGACTTTGACGTAGGCATCTCGCTTGAACGCGTCTGATCCTGTGCGTAAAAACGAAAATGTTTCAGACGAATGTACCAAGGCGGGACGCTCCACGAGCAGAGCCACATTCACGAAAGCGCAGTCTTTCCTTGGATGAGGTTTTGAAATTTGTTGTCCGCGTTTACTCAGAGCTTAGTTCCAGCGCAGTTGCTATTTCCCCGTATTTCGCCGAAATAGTCGCGTTAACCTCCAATTTCACAATTCAGTTTTCGATAGAATTTGCAAAACCTTCCAGGCGGCCCTAATCGAACGCATTTTTGAGCGAACGCCATCAGGCGCGCCATTTTCATGCGTTCAAGCGCGCCGCTGCCTTTGACGCCTAATTAGAAATTTCGCGGTCACTGGAGCAAGGCTTCGTATAAATCGTGCTTGTTTTTCGCGCAGGAGAAATTTCTTCAAACGAGCCGTGTGGATAGGTTCACTGAGCAGCTGTCTGAACGTCTGCCCGCTTTGCACAAGGTTGTCGAAGAACGGCTCGCTGTTGAGAAAGAACTTCATGAAAGACTCAAGCGGCAAGTTGTCCAGGTAAGCCTTTGACCTTTGCCTGTCTGGCAAACAAGCAGATAAAAAGCGTGGTTTTCTCAAGAATGCAGGTATTTCTGGTTGTGATTTCGTCAATTACAAAGGCGAAACTTTTTATACTACATAACTCTGGCAACTGTAGTTACGGAAATACACCCTTTCACCTGTGAACTGTGAACCAGACATGCTGACAGTTACGAAGGTCCAACGTGCCAGGTCCCATCGGCTTCAAACGTTAATGCGCAACCCATAGGTGTTGGAACAGGCAAATTTTTGGGGGTGCTAAGAATTTTTGCCCGACTTTCCCCAAACCTGCCTGAAAAGTTTTGCTTTTTTGCGACTTTTGCTTACAAATTTTCTCCCGCAAAGATCATGAAGACCTTTTTTGGCTGTGACCCCCGAAAAAGGTCTTCGTATGTTTTTCTGCAAAGGTTGGGGGCCATTTTGTCCAGATTTTCAGGAGTTTTGTCCGGATTTTCAGGGAATTTGCCAGGTTTTCAAGAAATTTGCCCATATTTTCAGGGATTTGCTCGGATTTTTGACAAATCAAAACTTTTAGGGGTGCGCTTGCACCCCCTGCACCCCCACCTCCTACACCGCTGCCATAACCCAACTACGTGCCAATTTGACCAAAAGCCGCTGACTGCCGTGTCTTTTATGACGATCCCTTGCGCAACACCGTTCGACACGAGCAATGAATGAAATATGCTTGTTGTTAGTTCCAGTTGGTGTTTTCTGCCTCACCAACACGGCAGAGGTAATATTTTGAAAATCCTCAAAAATGAAACAGCGGATTTTATTTGACAGAGGCCGCTCAAGTCGACGTCATCAAACGACGAAGGGATCAGCGAGATGGAGTCCATGGATACGTTGATGGGGGGCTCTAGCACGAGTTTTGCCGATACTTGCGGGAGCAGAGACAGTCAGATGCTGGGTGTTAAAGCTGAAATGCTTAAGGTAAATGCGGTTTTTGTCAGAAACTTTTGTTTCTAAGTCGTCTTTGTCGCTCAGAACTCTTAATCGTCTCAACTCTCTCTCTCTCTGTGTTGCCATTTAACCCAACTGTTTTTCAATGCAATCAAGTAAGATCACAGGATAGTTGAGAAGTTTCTTAACCGTTAATCGAGAAGCAGCACTGTTTCTGCTTTTAACAAAAACAAGTCTTTTTTAACAGTGGCAGCACAAGTACCTCGAGCAAGGGTTGATCCAACATGTGCAAACCTGCAGCGAGAACAAAGCACCCCCCCACATGAATCTAGGAAGAACGTTGCGCCTTCACAGGCACGCTATTTCCGACCCGGGATCGGACCGGACCCCCCTGTCTGAACGTCTCAACTCGCCCAGCGAAGCCTGTGGTCCCGCTCGAGTCCACCCGGACCATTCGAACCCCTCGGTGCCACTGAAAACCGCCGACAACATCGGCCACAGCGCCGACGGCGCGAAACCTCACAACTCGAACCGAGATTCGGGTTGCTGCGGTGACGTTCCCCCCAGTACCGCAGTACCCGGGGTCGACTGCGCCTGCCAGACCCCCGACGGGGACTGGCTGCTGGGCGTTGAAACACAAAAGCTCAACGCGTCCAGGAGCATCAACACCAACGCAACTGCGACGTCTGGCGCCGCCGGCGCTCAAAAGAATTCCGAGGGCGACTCGCCGTCCGAAGGTTACCATTCCCAGCAGTCGTCAGGATCGCCAACGCCGAACACAGAGAGCTCAGCGATCCACTTTCCCGCCGGCGGCGGCGCCGATCCCGGCTCTTGTTCCGCGCGCGAGAGTCATTTGAACGCGATAAGAAGGAACCGTTCGGCCGACCTCCTGACGTCACTGCGTGATTAACATAAGTTTAAATGCCGACACGCCCGCAAATTATTCACCTTTGCGGTCTGCAAAAGGTTTGGTGAAACCGCGAAATCTTGTTGCCGTTTTTCTTTTTTCTTCTCTGAATTTCGCATACCTCTTCTTGTAAGAGACGGCACGCCATGTATTGGCTACGGAAGATCGCAAGCGAAAAAATGTATTGTCCCGTCATGCGCTCGTTGCAGCACCGTAAAGACGTACATAGAAGCGATGGAAAGACCGGTCTCCCACTGTTGCGTTGACCTTTCCCACTGTTGCGTTGCAGCTGCGCATAGGGTTTCATGAACTGGCGCGTGACAGTGTTTCCCACAAGGAAAAATGAGTCAGTACTTCTATCCTGCAATGATCTTGCACTGTACACAGTAACGAGCTTAAAGATGATCCGCTGTGGTTTCTACAGAACCGTACAGTACATCGTAACATACGAAATTCTGCATGTGCGAAACTGTACGCAACGAAAACTTATCCTATTTATTTGCGATTGGCGATTTCTTGCATACCTCAAAGTATTACTAAAGTATTTTTCGCAAAATTGAAGGTTACCCTTCTCGTGCCTGTTTTTTTGGCGAAGTCAGCTGTTAATGCAAAAAAAATGAAAACGACGCACATATCTTTCAGTTCATGCAAAAGCCTAAAGTGTGAACGTGTGTCACGGCTTTGCCACTTATTTCATTTTACAACTTTTACACCCCAGGGCAAAGCACCCAAGTCCTGCAGAACCTCGACCTCGGCGTCTTCGCCTCGTTGTTCTTACGTCTGGGTTCGTAGAAATCAATGTGCAATGCTTCGTCTTTGTGGTTTTGTTTCATCTGTTGTTGAGGGCAGCACTCGAGCATTCAATGGCAGTTTCGTTTGCTTTTTTGTCTTGCAGTAGTAGTGACGGTTCTGCGATGGACCAGAATCGATAATCAAGATTGTTGGCCGCGTTCAAGGGGCAAACGCTATGTGTTGTTTGTTTTTTTTTATGTTGATAAAGCGGAAAAACAACGATAACCACAAACTTTCAGCGCTTTTCTTGCCATGGCCTTGTCCCGTTTCTCGCCTTGAGCGTCAGTCCTTTGTTGTTCGTCCTTGAATTAACGACGCTTCTCGCCAAGGGTCGACAGGTGTAGCGTTCATATAATATATGCCTTCAAACGTTCAGACGTTGCGCTGAGAAATTAATTGTGCGAGAACAGTGGTACTTTGTACGCTTGTGTCTAATTCCGACCGCGCGACATCGCTCCGTTGAATCCGCGGTATTTCAGCGGAGCTTTTCGTCATCGCGTCACTTTTCCAAAGCATTTTAACTTTACTGCGTTTTGGTCGGACGAGGCCAAGCTGAGCACGGAGCTCACAGTTCGAGCGGACGGGCGGAATCCTCGCCTAGCGACGGCAAAACGGAAGTGCGTTTAAATATTAATGAAAGAGCAGTTCTGTCGCCGTTGGCGACGATTGCCATTCGCGTTTACCTTGTGCTGGAACCGCTAAGACGACCAAACTTCCGCTCGGCGCTTCCTGGCCCTGCTTTGCGGCCTCGGCAATCGCCGCGCTCTTGCGGTCAAACCCGGACTGCCAGCTCCGGATTTTTTGTAAAACAATCTCTACCTGAGCTGTTGCGCGCGGTTTCGCAGAGCACAATGCTTCAAGTGAGCGAATGGTGGAGAGATTCGACTTGCCGTGCTGTTGAACAGCCAGTGCAAGCGCGACATCAGCGACTTCCTGTGGTAATCGCTGCAGGCACGCAGCCTGCTCGTTTCAGGAATACGCTCGAGAGTATTCAGCTCAAGCTTCCTTGTCCTTGTCGACAATTCGTTTTTTATAGTGTTCCTCATTTGCTGAATGTTTTTCTGTCGCAAAAATAAAAGTTCGTCCAAGCTATCTCGACTGAATACTTCTTGCGTCATGCAGGTAGATACAGGGTCAGTGCTTTTCAGAATTCTTGTTTTAATCTGCAGCTTTCACAGCCCCAGTGTTTCTGCATTTTGGAAGAAATGCTTTGCAAAGTGACCTTACGAAATGTCGAACGTCTGGCGGTACTGGAGAAGAATTGCGCTGAAACTGTATTTTTCCATAAACTGCTGTTCTTTCGCGAACGGGAACATCTTGTTCATTCTTATGTCTGTCTATGGAAGTATCTGAGCACACATTTTTGAAATAGCGAGGTTTTGAGGTCCGGTGCTGGCGTCTGTCGGGCTCGTTCCACGCAAGTCTCGGGTCGTTACTCGCTTGAGTGGATGCGAATTACGTTTCAAACCGGAAAGCGAGGCTTTTCAGTAGAGTGACAAAGAGAAAGTCAGGCAATGGTGGGAAAAGTTTGTAATTAAAAAAAAGCGAAGTAAAAATCAGTGTCAAGTTCGTTATCCACTCATTCGGGCTAAATTTTGCAACAATTGGGCAAAATGCTGGAACCGCGTCCGGTATTTTGATGGATTGAAATTGCGTGAATTATCGCTTGTTTTTTTTCCTGAGAAAGTTCGAATCGTTTTCCTCTTTTGTTGCGTAACAATCCACATACATCAAGCGCATCCGACACGTAGCACGTTCACTGCGAAGATTCACGACCCGCAGTGGCGTAACTAGAGCTTTGAGCCAGGGGTGAAAATCAGTTGAAGGGGGCCCACTGGGCGCTGCAAGGGCCACTAGCCAACACTCAGAAATAACGTGAGAATGATAGGGATTGCGGATGTAGATGCCTTAACTAAAACCCTAAATCACCATAAAATACTTCAAAAAATTTCCGCAAAAGGCAAAAAACTACAACCTATTGAAAATCAAAAGAATACTAAAACCAAAATATAAACTAAGTGGGGGCCCGGTTTTTACATTTGGCTTGCCAGGGGGTGAGGTTCGCAACCCTGACCCCAGTCAGCTACGCCACTGACAACCCGAGCTAGACTAGTCCTCGTTCATGAATGCTGAATTTGCTTGCAATTGAATTCAACTCCTTTAAAACTTTTAACTGCCTCTCTCATTAACGAATAATTGGTTGAAAAAGTTAAAAATGACGAAATAGTGGAGAACCTTTGAAAACTAATTGATACAATTTATCCACATTTAGAAACATTTTCATAATTCTAATCATACACGCAACAGACCAGCTTTCGCCAAGATGGAGCAAAACTACAGTAAGCTGAATCGGCCGCTTATAGTCGAAAGAATCACTTTTTGGCGTAGGAATTTACGCTTGAATTACAAGCAAAGTCTAGGGCAGTGATTTTAGGCCCTAGCAACATTGAGGCAAATGAGGTACTTTCTTCGCTAAACTTTATGAAATGCTGCCACAAAACATGTTTGTAATGTTAAATCAAACCTCATTTTATTGCATCTCAGTGCGTGGCTATATTTAAAAAGAGCAATACTTATCCTTTATTGCCACCACCAGAGATGAACGGATTTATGTTTTTCAAATACGATACAACAATTTTATTTCATTGCTTGCCTGGGCATCCTGATACCCGCTAGGGATCGAGACTCAGCTTCCTTAATGTCTTGGTGGCAAATACAAGATTATCCATGAGACTCTTTTGTCATGCCGTACGCATGCAGTGGCGTAGCCAGCCGAAAATTTGGGGGGGAGGGCAAAAATTTTGACTTTAGACGTGCAACAGTATTTATTTCGGGATACCGCCTCTCAAAGCGCAAAATGACTAGATATGCTAACAATTTTGGGGGACATGGCCCCTTGGACCCACCTGTCTACGCCTATGGATGCATGGAAAGTTTTGAATTTGTCATCGTGGCACTGATCACACAACATATCATCGGCTTTGTGAAATCACTATCTTTGGTATGACAAAAATTTAGCTGTAATCTCGTTCATGCACAGGCTGCAGCTAATCGCACAAAGATTGTCATCAGCAAGCAAAGAACTGAAGCTGTATATTCTGGCTTATGTAAGCGTGCTGTGATCAGCATGCGGTTACAGTCAACGCCACTCCAGAGAAACCACGCTCAAACTCCAGCAATCGCAAGAAGCATCGAGTAAATGCTGAAGCTGATACGGCAGAGGCATACTTCCGAAGGAACATGTGTTGCCCATTTGTTGATTACATCGCTAGCGAAATGGAGACGTTTCCCCAAATGAAAGTCGTTCCCCAAATGAAGTAATCCCTATCCTTCACGTTTCCTATTTCATTCCCTGCAACATTCCTAACTGAACGAATCTGTGCTGGGGTCAATGAAACAATCCTTTGGTTTTCCATGCAAGGGCTCTCTGATGCAAGAAGTTGAAAGATGAAAGGAGAAGATGAAAGATCATGAGATAAACTTCAACACATTGACGCAGCCGATATCAGCAAACCGCGAATTCTTTCCAAACATAAAATACATGTTAAAAACTCTCATAACCATATAATCAACCCACTGCTGCTGTGAACGCTCCTTCTCTGCTTTAAGACGCCTCAAGACTTGGCTCATGAACTCAATCTCGCAAAACCGACTCAATGGCCTGGCATTACTACATACACTTTGAAGTATTGATGTGCACCGAGACAACATTATCATGCGTAGTTTGATGCAGCCGGGCACAGAAGAATTGTGTTGTAATGTTTTTGTACTGTACGCGTTGTGCACTATGTCTGTGCACTATTTTATACGTTGTTGCAATTGCAAACTGCAAGCATGGCATAGTTTCGGTTTGTACGTAAATTTGCTCAGACTAGATTAAATAAGAGCAGGAGGTTTGGTCTATATAAACTACATTTAACAACATACCTAACCGGTGACGTACTTCACATTTCGCCTCGGTAAAAATTTGAAGCTGCATGACTAAGGTCATGTAATTGCAAACAGTTAAATATGCAAGTACTAAAGTTTCTGTGAGTTAGTTTTTTGCTAACGACTGAAACTTTGATTGTTTACCGGTGAAGCGCAGTGTCAGGTCTTAGAGGTTGTTGTTCAACCAAGCACTCGGCTGAAACCGCATTTACTGCGCAGGTAGTGCATTGGTAAAGGTGATGGTTTTTCATTCATGCATTTTTGTGACTCGAATCACGAAATAACGCAAATGCAACAAGAGGAAAAGAATAACATCAAAGAGCAGGAATGAATTGCATGTTGATGAAAATATAAAAATACCAAGAGCTTCAGGTTTAGCAAATTGATGCGTTCAAATTTTACTCATACAGGGTTGGCGAAAGACCGTATGGGTCAAGTGCTCAGTCAGCCCTGTTGCTAGCACAAATAAATTTTTAATTGAAGACGTTTCACAAGTAATAAAAGAAAAGTAAAAATGCATCGAATCAACGTCAGATAAGGTAAGTAAACAAAACAACAAAAACAGAGAGGGGAAAGCATGTCTATGTATAGGGGGGTGAGCAACTGGAGAGGTCAAAGATATAAGGGAAAAAAGAGCACCAAAAACAACATTACAGTAAAGTGACAAGCACATGAAATGAAAATCAACAGGAGTAATATGGCAAGACAGTAAGACATTTTTGTATTGCTTCCAAATGAATAAGGCGAGGGTAATTTCACATTTTCAGGAATATCAACCAAATTTTGGGACCAATATATTTTAAAGAAAGCTGAACCAGAGACGTTTTGATTCTGGGTGAATGATATTTTTGCAAAAGAGCAAGCCCGTCAGAAGTGTCATTTTTCGACTCTCAGCTAATAAAATACGTTTGACTAGACTTGTGTGCTTCTGAACACTACAACGCATAAGGTAGTTGTTAGTCGCGGTATAGGTCCTACTGCCACTTATTGGCTTGAGTCCGAAGTAGCTTAATCTTTCTCTATAGAAATAGAATGTATTTTTGGTTGATAAACGTGAAAACCTGACAGTTCATCTGTGGCAATAATCGCTTTTTTATTTAGCAAGCAACAGTTTCACAGCACAACAATACTTCAAACTTCAACCACTGGCTTCAGCAAATACGATACTACCGAGAAGCTAGCAGCATTCGTCGTGTGAGCTTCCTGCGACCACCTGTTCTCAAACCACACGTAGCATACGTTGTTACGAAACAAAGCAACAACAATGCAACAAAAGGCGAGCCCTTCACATGCATTGCAAGACATCATTTTACAAAAAATTGTCTCTGGCAAACACCCAGATAATTGCTATGAGAAATCTTGTTTCGGTGGTTCAAATATTTTATGCTTTGATATGGCAGTGCCAGTATTTACATTTTGGTCAAGAGAGCCTCACTTATAACATTCTTCCAGCTGGTTTATTTTCCTTAGGATATTAATATTCGCTTTGTGGTTTTTGAATTGAATGTCAGGCTTGAGATCAGATACGACTTTTACCAAATTTCGCAGATGATCTTTATAAACATTTCGGGTAATAGCCTGGTACAGTAACCGCGAACATCAGAAAAGCATAATCTTGCTGCCCACAAAATTACGGGCGTGTACCTTGTTTCACCAGCTGAATGAAATCTTGTGTTTGATTCGGTGTATAAATTCCGAAACCCTGATTTTATTATTTGGAAAGACGTTTTTTGTTTCATTTATTGGCAGTGGCAAATACTGTATCTTGTTAGATTGGGCAAGCTAGAGCTACTGCCTTTCGCAAGCCCACGAGACATGTGAAACACTTTGCTATAATTTTGAAGGCTTAGCTCGAATTTTACAATAAATGCCAAAATTTGCAACTATTGCAAACTGCACCCAGCATGTTTTTTCATAGCTAGTTTATTGTAGTATACTTTAAAGAAAGTCTGAGGTTAATTTAACAATCACATCGTCCTGGAGAATAGGCAGCAGGAACTGCTTAGATACAATCGCTACCATGAGTTTGTAAACCCGCGAACGACAGTTGCTGGAACTTTTTGGCATCAGTCGCAGCTGTTCCGAACTTTGCAAACATCACACGCCGTTCATTGCGGACGTCACAACAGGTATTTTTCGAGAAAGACAATTGAGGGCGATAAGAAAGCGGAAAATCAGGTATATAACTTCCATTTCATTTCATCAATATCTAAGTTTGTAATTTTTCAATAATATTGTTGATAAAGAACTTTCAAACGATTTCTACAAATTTGTATCCCTAAAAAAACTCCCAAAATTGTTGAAATCCACGGTATAACAATCAAGAAGTCACCACAAGAGCGACGTAGTTAAACAAGGCCCGTAAGTGTGGGGGCGCAGAGAAGCCACCCCTGAAAAATTATTCTCCCCCTGGAAAAATGTGTTGGACATAGTTTAACAAATTTGGTCCCCTCTCAGAAAATCTTCTCCCCCCTTGTGTCCCAAGCTGGTTACGGGCCTGAGTTAAACCTGATCGCAGTGTTTTTTTAGGAAATTTATTTCACGTGGTTTACGCGTGTTCAATCCTGTAATTTGCAAGCAAAATCTTACGGGTGAAATGATGAAAAACTAAGGCAAGACTTAGAGAAAGCACACTAACCGTAGTTTCAAACACACGCTATAACCATGTGGCTGGTCTCGCTGGAGCAAAAAAAAAACACAACTGACGCCCATTACAGAACGGTTAACTTGAAACAACGCTGTAATGAGTCAACTCAACAATGCTTCGGTTCATGTGACCTGCTCAGCTAAAAACTGCTGGCCACCGCCACTGGGCTGTGAATTGCGCAGCCTGTTTTATTTTTTAAGCGTTCCTCTTGCTCAACCTGTTTTTGAAGTTTTTCTTTAGCTTCAGCACATTCCAAACATTTCTGGAAAGCTTAGTTAGCGGGAACATCCTCTCCGTGTCGTCGAGAATTGAAGGCTCTAGGCCCTAATGCAGAGGCCAAAGCGTTTTCAGTAGCCCGCAGAAGCATTCAGGAAAAACTTTCATATCTGAATTTTTTTAAAAAGTGTTTTAAAGGTTAGCCTACATTTGCCTAATTGATTTGCTTGCGCTGGGTAATGCGTATTCGCACAAGAACAATTTGGCTATAATAAAACCTAATTCTATGTACCATTACTGTATTTGTTTATTTTACAATCAAATTAGAAGGTATGACCCTCCGCTAAACGCGGTCTTCTGAAAGTGACCCCCGAGCCAAATTACTTGCCCACCCCTGCTCTAGGGCATAAACCTTCCAAACCTTTTTTGAAGCTGGCACCCCTTTCATAAAAATAAAGTGGCGTTCGCCCCCTCGTTTTGAAAAAGCGCAGAAATCACAAAAAGACTCCGATCTTGCGGAATCTTTATTGTTTAAATTACTACTGGTAATACGTAGGCCTGCCGACAACACAACAGAAAACACTTCGTCGAACTGTCTAACTTTCATACCTTACTGCTCAAAAACAAACTTAGTGACTTTTTGTTGCTGCTTCTCTGAAGCTATCCGCTCATACCTTGGCACACAATTTCTCAGAGCAACGCGCAAATCGTTCGAGGGTTTCAAACACTTCCGATATTTGCTTTTCAAATGAAGTAGAGAGGAAAATCCAGAGTCGCCCAAATAGACTATGTTATTGCAAAGGGCACTAGAATAGACAGACCTTTTGTACTCAATTTCTGGTAACTTTGCGTGGTTGAACACCAGAAACTTTCGAGTTCTGTTGCATCAAACAACAATCTCGCCACAATTGCCCCGTGCACATTTAAACGTCACAATGCGCTTACGATCGCATCACCAGCCATCTTCAGCGTGGTAACCACAACGTGAAGCAGAGACAGCAGTGCACGCATTTAACAATTTGAATTATTAATTTATTGACGGTAACTGAAATAATAATTAGGCTGGATAATGTTTTTTGGAGTCACAGCACTTGCTAAGTTTCATAAATTTCGGATATTTTGAAAAAAAGTACTATCATGAACATACGAACTTTCACCCTCGAAAATCGCTTTCTGACCTCCGAAAATCTTGTTTCGGACCTCCGAAAATCTTGTTTCGGACCTCCGAAAATCTTGTTTCGGACACCCAGGGGTCCGGAAACGCCTGGTTGGGAATCGCTGCTCTACTTTATAGCACCCAGGCTTACTGTAAACTAACGAGGAATCTGCCTGCCGTTCTTTGTTTTTATGACTTTGCGATGATTTGTACTTGCGCATGTCCACATTTCAACAAAAAGCGACGTAGTTAAATTGGATCGCAAAGTATTTCACTAGGAAATCGATTTCACGTACTTAACGCGACTTCAGTCCTTATTCAAATATAATCTATAGAAAAATCCAAGGTAAGTCACGTTGTGATGAGGAGTCGACTTTATGTTTACTTGCAATTTTCTGCTGAATAATTGATATGACAAAGTGTTCAACATAAAATTTGCAATAGAACAAGGTATAAACGCAGGTTGAAAGAACTTTTCATTGGTAGCTTTAATTTGAACCATACTGCAAACATTGCACAAGAACAGTAATATAATCGAACAGTGATGTAAGCCTGCCCTACTGTAATTTACGTGCATCCAACATAATTATAGACCGTTTATTGTCCAGCTTTTTCACCATTTTTTCCTCATATTTGGAAAAGTAGGGCAATAAAAAAGACTTAACCAATTTTTTCTTTGAGTTTACCCGTAGTGCAAGCCTTTCACCCATTGCTTTTTATGCTACAAGATTAGTGCGAGTCATTCTCAATGCTTGTTACCGCATGATTCTATTCGATGCAATTAAGCACTTGCTGTAGGCTCGTCGTCTCGTCGACCGTTTTCACCTTACACGGGCAGGAGACCTTCCAGAGCTGTTACTTTTGCCCGCACTTGTTGCAAATGACCCTTTGGGCCAAATATTCATTCAACCTCGCTACGTCGTTGAAGATTCAACTTTCAAGTTAAGTGCCACGACCAAAAACAACAGAATGCTTAATCAGCCGATGATGCGAGGGTACGAAAGTTACAGACGAAGTCTTCCAATCTTTTTACTAGGACCAGTACTAAATGCGATAAAACTGTTAAAAGTCGGCTTCACTGAGAATCCAACTCAATGACAACAACATTGCTACAGGGGCGCTAACAAAGTAGCTTAGCCAGTAAAAATTTTGGGAGGGCCAAATATTTCGACTTTGAGCGAGCAACAGTATTTTGTTTGGGACACCGCTTCTCAAAGCACAAAACGACAAGATGTGCTAGAAATATTGGGGGAACACGGACCCCAGGCCTCCCTGGCTACGCCTATGCTCTAACAAACAGGCTGCTAAAACAACAGGGCTTCGGAGTCGGAGTCGCTGGTATTTGCAATTTCACCCACAGCCGGGTTCGGAGTCGGGATATTTTTATTTTTGGAGTCGGTATCGGAATTTAAAAAATCCAGTTACTCGACTCGGCAGCGTTATACAAGCACTCAAATTTAAAACCGACTATGAGCGACGTGTAATTATGTCATCACAATGCAATTGTGATGATTCTCTTCCAGACAGTTAGTGATTACCTTGGAGCTCATGCCTGACCAAAGGTCACTGCTGTGCGTCATTCGTTACGAATATGATGCACACATCTGCATGTTCCAGACAAGCGTTAAAAGATCGATTTTCTCTTGTGTCCTATGGATGTTTCTACACTGGTATACTGTATATTCAGTGCCTAGTTTGCTGTATCATTCTATTATATTCTATCCGTATGTAGTTATTGATTGTGCACAAGCTGTGGCTGTAAAACTGCGCTCATGTTATGTAGCCTACTCGTCTTGCCCAACAGTTGTAGTGTGTCACTGATTCTTGGCTGTGCAAGGATTTCTTTCAATAAATAGCGACAAAAATCCGCTGTTTTTCCACATTTTACTCGTAACGACGATGCGAAGCATTACGTTTGCCACTATAACATTGGTGGAGAAGGAAAAACCTTATGACTCAATGCCAGCTGTAGATTAAAGTGCGTTGCCAACGGCCAGTCATTTAAAACGATCTCTGAAGAGAAAGCACCTGGATATTTATGATGAAGTTAAAGAATCGGACAAGAAAATTGAAAAGCCACTCAAGTGCTTGCAATTAGAACAAAGTAAGCTTTCATCAAGCGGTTATATAGCATTGAAAAAGTTTTCCAAGTGCAGCAGTTACAATAGCCACTAGTGCAATTAAATTTTGTAAAAGAATAATTGAATTGATTGTTCACAAGTCTGTTCCATCAATTCTTGTCACACGTGTATTTCAAAGCCTGAACAGCGAGAAGACGCGAAAGCTTTTGATGAAGACAACATCAGAAATAGGTGTTTGAAGAGGCAAAGAAACAGAAATCAGTGCTGAAAAATGAAATTGCTGGAAAAGTTGATGGTACGGTCAAAACTAAAACCTTGTCAGTTATCGATGCGAGAGACGAACTTGCAAGTGACTTCTTACAAAAGCAAGAATATTCTGAAAGAGTTTGGAATTGAAAAGAAGCAGAATGTACGCGTGGCTGTCGACAATGCACCGAACAGAGAAGCATAATGAAGAAAATGAAGATTGTGAAAATTCGATGCAGATGAATATGACTCTCTGCATGGCGTAAAAAATCGGCCGTATGTTTTCAACAGCGGCCATACAACCCTACTCTCCAACCGTTAGGGAGGTTGCAGAGATTTTCATTGCTCTCCGACCAACGGAAGTCAGCGTTGTGTGGCACTTTTGCATTTTACGAATAGCACAGACAGCAGTGATGGAGTCAAATATAATTTAATGTAATAAATTACACTTTGACAAAGTAACTGTTATAGTTCAACTATAAATATAATCTGCTTGTAGTAATGAATCTTAATTTAACTTAAAAGTAATAATTTCATTGTAATAACAAACAATTTAAGTGTAATTGAGAATTTTCAAAAGCCGTGTTATTGTAATGCACAGTATTGTAATTGATTCCAGAGAAACTCCATTTTAATATTTCCTGTACCTACAACCAGGGACGCCGGAACAGCGGTAGGGAAGGGGGGCAGTAAAAGAGTTGAGAGCAATGGAAAGCTGTAAAAACAAAAAAATGTTACCAATTATGCTTGCTTTTGCGCAGCAACAACGTTGACCTCAGAAATAATTGCGGAAATTATGGAAAACCATTCTGACTTTTATGGGTGCGCGAAAAGCTGCAACAAATTTGTTTCAAAGCGATCTTGAAAAAACATAAAATTACTTAATATTCTGTTATGAAAAGGCACCTTCGCCCCTGTTGTCCCCTTTTGAAAAGACAGTGGGCAATACCCCTGTCATTTTACGGCTCTCCGGCGTCCCTGAAATTACCTATGATGCTGTTATGTAAGGGCACCTGTGCCCTCGTTCCCCCCATTTCAAAGGGTAGGTGGGACAGTGCCCCCGTTCCGGTGTCCCTGCCTACAAGATTGTTCAGTACCACAAATGATTAAATCTGCTCATATGGAGAGACTCTAAGTAAGCCTAACATGTCTTTTACGGCACCATGATTGCAAGTAGCCTAACAATGTAGGCAAGCATTGTGTGGGATTCCTTCGATTACTTGCTACATCACAGAGAGAGGTGTTATTTATAGGCTGTGAAAAGATCTGAGACATGCTGTGCAGTGGAAGCTAAAAGTTGAAGACACACCTCGCTGCTAGCTCAGTAGCCAGTGATGGAGTGAATTGCAATTGTACGTAATTAAATACACTTTGACAAAGTATTTCTAATTTAATTGTAATTAAGAACTTCCTGTGAGATATAATTGTGATTATAATTAAAATTGAAAAAAAAGTAATTGACTCCATCAGTGATGGACAGACTTACGAGAGTCAATGGAAGACGACTTGGTAGGAGCAATTTCGTTTTTAAGAACTAATGCTTGAACTACCAAATCTCTGCAGGTAGTAGATAATGATAAGTAGGGCAACCAATTTTGTGATCTAAAAACTTACACTTTTGACTTGATAATTTACAAATTTTGACGTTATTTTGACCTATAAACTTTCATAGTTTGCAAATTTAAAATAATTCAGCCGTAGGTGTTGTGGTTAATTCAGAAGCTTATTCATGCACTTAGGGCCGGTTTTAAGCCGATTTCTTCTAATCGGGCCGCACGCCAAAGGGGGCCCCGCTCTCCGCCTACAACCAACGCACACTTGCACTTTCTATCGAAGTTGCTTGTGCATAGCGCCGGCGCGGATCCAGTGTTTCTTGAGTTGTTTTGAGAGACCAAAACGATTATCAAACTTTTCCAACGGCCTCTCAAAATGCAATATAAACTAGCTTTACTTCCACCATCAAAATACACCAAAATTTTGATTTACAAACATCTCGGTATTCATACGAAACTGTTGGGTCTCTGCAAAAGTCTTTGCAGTGAGCAAGGTCAAAACTTAAGAAAAATCTGGAGGGTCCCACAGTATTTTGTAAGCGTGGAATCCGTTGCCAACGAAAACCCAAGTGAACTGCGGGGTTTTTATTGCCCTCATCAAAGTATAAAATGGTCATTTTTTTCAGTGGTGAGTAGCCAGTTTTTTCACTAGCACTTCGTTAACGCGGAGAGGGCTTAAGTTTTTAAGCTGTTTCGTGTTTCATTTATAAAAGCGTTTCGTATTTGGCAGGTCAGGTTTCAATAGTAGCTACAAAATACAGTTCGATAGTTGTTTAATGTTGATATTTCAATGTTTACTACTGCGTGTCTTCTGAAGGCAACGTTTAGTTCGTAATTGCAAATGTGTGCTGCTTAGTCAGTCTGTTAATAGCGTTGTTCGTTTTCCCTCTCGCAAGGATTTGATGAGGCAAACTGAGATTGGCGAAAACGTTTGAAAGAAACCTAGTTTTAATTATGAATGACTATTTCAGGTGTGCGAAATATAACAGTTCCTTATAAAATAACATAAAATTACTAACAGATAAGCCATTTGCATACAGAAGTGACAATTTAGTTCAAGTGAAGTAAGCCTCATGATGTTCTTGTGGTGAAAATTGCATCATGAAACACGACTGAAACAAGGATTGTGGCATCAATCTCACAGACTGGCGTTGTAATTTCTGAGATATAGCCTAACAAATAGAAAGTTGCAAAAATTCTGAAAATGTGGAAGAACTTTTGTGGAAGTTTGAGGCTATTACAGTACTTGCCCGTTTTGAAAAATAAAAAAGTAGGTTAAATTTTTCATTAATTTTTTGACTGAAGATGGATTAAGAATAATCCTAAACGTCTCAAAATAAAATATGTATAGTTTTTTGCATGGTTGCGGAGTCGGAGGTAAAATATCCGACTACGCCCTTCCAAAATTTCTGACTCCGACTCCTTAACGCAAAGGGGATGACGTTTGGCTATTAAAATCAATGGAAATCGTGGTACACAGCAAAAAATATCTGCTTCAACAAAAGCTTTAAAAGAAATTGTACCATTTCAACAGGAATTCCCAACTTAGGGGTGTGATGTAAAGCGTAATCCAATTGGACATCCGGAGTCGGACAAAAAAATCCGACTCCGACTCCCAGTGTTGTTAGGAATCCGACTCCTTAAGACTCCGGCTCCGCAACCCTGTTTTTTTTAAGCCTTTTTTAATGTTAATGAAACTGTTAAGTCTATCCCAGTTTTATGCTCCAAGGTTTAAACATATTGAGAGATCTACAATCACTTCATATATTTCTTTAGTGTTAATAAAGAAAATAATTTTTAACCTTCTTCGGGATATTCAAAAGCTGCTCTGACAAGCGGTTTGTAGTCCTATAATCGGTGCTCTGTTAAGTGGTTTTCACTGTAACCATTTTCCACTTACAAAGTATATAGTGACAGGCAGGTGTTTTGCACAGTCTAATTTGGGCTATTTATTTAAGAATATGTTTTGTCTGTAACTAAGCTAAATATTATGAGTCAAAGACCAAGAGACATAGGCCGAAAATTTTAAGTGGCAGCCAAAAGAGGCCTAAAGCTAAGACAAAAATAGACCGAAGCTTGAAAAAAAGGTGCGTTTGACAAGTTTTGACAAGTATTTTAACCACTGAGGGTATACTTTCAATGCCACACTACATTGAAGATTGCGACAACGTAGGCAGCCAGCCTGGTCGTGTTACGCCTGATAGTCAAAGTGG
>JGI24158J21664_10000282_pt1 | contig 41952 bp, 32 predicted proteins | sample Ectturendosymbi3_FD_21664 | JGI IMG/M metagenome (IMG submission 21664) | reverse complement strand
ATTGTATTGGATACTGAGCTCTCAGATGACAAAGACATTCAGAAACAACTGCGATATCAATATTGTGCAGCAAACAAGCTGCGAGCCTCTTTTTCCCCCAATTTACAATGGCAGTTAAAAATGTACAGTACTTTTTCGTTCCTTTGGCACGCCCAGGTATGTATCACAATTATGGTTAACTTCAGGAAGTCATGCATGCGAGATTGCGTGTGTCCTGCAATTTTGGATGCACAACTCGATACAACCTGCCCTGGAGAGCGAGTGTTGGTAGCCATCAGGTTCAATGCAATATTCCTACATTTGAAGCATTAATACGAAAATACAAGTAGTTGTTTCCTGGGACGCCGGAACGGGGATGCATGACGGGGACAATGCCCTCCTGACCTTTAAAAGGGGGGGCAACGGGGGCACAGGTGCCCTTACATAACAGCATCATAGGTAATTTCAAATACGCCGGAGAGCGTACAAAAGACGGGGTTATTTCTCCCTGCTCTTCTGAAAGGGAGGCAACGGGGCGGAGGTGCCTTTTCATAACAGAATCATAGAGAATTTTATGGTTTGTGAAGATCGACTTGAAATTCTATTGTAGCTATTGGCGCACCTACAAAACGTAGAACGGTATTCCAATTTCTGCTATTATTTTTGAGGTCAACGTTGTTGCTGTGCAAAAACAAGCATATCATTGTTAACGATTTGGTTGTTTTTAACAAGCTTCCATTGCCCTCAACTCCTTTGCTGACTCCCCTGCCCTCCGCTTTTCCGTGTCCCTGCTTATTTCTCGAAAGATGCAGGAAGTCTAACAACATATGGTTGTGTGCTTTGATGCAGTCACATTGTTTGCATTCGTACCTATTCCTTGAACACTACAATCGCGTTTTCTTTCGTGAGTGCTCGAACATTGCAGTGTCCGCTTGATTGACCGCGCGTCATGTCAACGCATTCTTATTTTACCTGAACTCGACCAGTATAAGGATTGGCGCCCTAATCTGCAGTAGTGTTGTAACAAGTGTTAGCTATCAAGGGTGTTAAGAATGTGTCTGTTACCCTGTGGTTCTATCTTCAACGCAGTTGCAGAAAGTGTCTGTTAATCTGATTCCGCCGGTTCCAACGCTTTGTAAAACGTTGTTTTGTCTGTTTTCATCGACCTGCGTTATGCAGTGTGTGTGTGCTTACACTATGAAGTTCGTGTTTGCTCACAAACAAATAAATTTTAAATTTTTCCAGGGCGGCGAAACATTTTGCAGGGGGAAAGCCCCTGGTTAGGGGCCCGATCGAGAGTAAGATCCGAAAGACGCAACGCGCGGCGAACTTGATCTTGGCCAGTTTATTTGGCGCGTAGTGATATGCACGACATGCTATATATATTTGCACTGAACGGACAGGAACGCCAGGTACGGTTCACGAACAAACGGCCGAGAGACCTGCGCACGTGACCGGAGTCGCGCAGCAGTTATCTGAGAGAGATTTGCGCTCCGCTACGGTTATCGGCAGAACGAGATCCTAACAAAACGGATCTGATCTGAACAAAAACCGGCGAAACTGCTGTGACAAGCGTGACCCTGTTCGACGTTGGCGGTATCCGAATATTTAACCGCACCGCTTTTCCGCTTGCACGGCAGAACCCGAGATATCGATAAAGACGAGAGATCACGCCTATAATAATATATGTAATCACATGTGAGCTCACCAGACTAGCAGAACGGTTACCCTGGCGGTGTTCGCATATTCAGTACATCTACGTATCGAAACGCAAGCTTGCTATAAAACGATCAGCAACAGCTCCTCGCAAGTACGCAGCTCGTTGCGAAGACCGTGGAAAACTTTTAGTAAGGCCTGCATAGGGTAGGCACGCTGGCGAAATCGATTGCAAACGCTTGGCAACGTTTTTGGCGCGACCATTGCAAGTATTTCCTACCTCGTTGAGAACAAAACGTTGATTCAAACAAAAGAGAGAAGCTACACGTGCGTTTCGTGCGAAGTAAACGAGTTAATGACGAGCAGAATGTTAAAGGAGGAACCGATTATGCGCAAATGACAGGTCGCGAGAACGCGGAGTTAGAGAAAAACGCGAGCGATACGTCAGCGAGCGAGACTGGAACGCACAAGAAGTTGAGACAGCACACTTAACGTGTGTTCTTATAACACATCGAATGTCGACAGTTGAAAAGGGCGACGCAGCAACAAAACTTACAAATAATTTGCACTTGGACCTGATGTGTGTTCAATATGCTCGGCGATCTCAACGCAGCAAGAGGATTACACGCGCGCGTTCGAAATGAGTCGGTGGAAAGTTTACGAGAAACGTGGCGGCTTTGCGAGGTTCAAATAACGACGTGAGAACGGATCAGGTGGCTTAGTAGCCGGACGGCCGCCACTTAAAGAGGGACACAAGACCCCTTTGTGGGACAGTTTTGTTCGCGTCAATGGGGTTTGATAAGCTCGGATCAAACTGCTGTACGTGAATAAACCGAAACTAACCACCGGCCAACCGGAAAATTTCTTAACAGGTGAAGGTTAGTGGGAGGTTGTATCGCACTGCAGCAGTCACTTGGCGCGAGGTCCCTCGTTGCTTGGCAACTTCGCGAAGAACGAAGCCGTGATATTCGGAAGAAAGCGCAACAACGTTGATTGGATTCGAATTTTGTCAGTGGTAACGTCAGTTGCACAACACTCGACGCACGTCGACGAAACTTTCGATTTAATGGCTTTTTTGCTTTCCTCAGTCAAAGCTCGATCACAATCCAGTGCATGGGTTGACAATCATTGACGGTGTTAGCGCAAGAGGTGTTGTCCGAAAACACAAATGTTTTGCCACACCCGGCCACACAGACAGGAGTTCCGGAATGAACAGCAACCAAAGCGAACGAGACCAGGCGCGCTTGTCAAACAACAACAAAACTTGCAAAACATAGCCTGGAGGTCTGAAACACTTCAAGAGACCTGCTGGCCATCGACCAGCACAAGACTCGAGGGCTTCTAGAGCAGGTTGTTCTTATGGTGCGATACAGGACAGACGCGGTCAGATCAGCAGGCGTTCACGTGGCAAGGCGCAAACAGAAGGTACGCGAAACAGGAAGCAGGTGAAAGGTCATGCTACAAAAAACGCCTTTGTCGGGAGACATTTGTCGCGAACCGCTCGAGCGCGATCGCGGCCAGCACGACGGCGGCGAGAAGATCGCGCGCGGCCGCAAACGATTTCGTCGCTGCGAGTCGCGCGATTTCTGCGCAAATGCGATGTCGCGATCGGCGCGCTTGTTTTTGATTTTCTTCGCGCGGCGTCTGTGACGTCACAACATCATCGCCAGGATTGGTTTGTCGCAAAAGACGTCCGGACAGACAGAAAAAGACGAAAACGCGCTCATAACGACGATCAAAAAGTGACGTCTGACCCCGACGGAAACAAGAGTTACCCCGCTGCATACAGTCAACGAGGAAGGGACTTCCCCCAAGGCAGTCTGAACCATAAGGATCATGGCGTCCCAGCAAACGAAGTGTAAGTGCATCGTCGTACTAACGAACAAGTCAATGTGCGTAATGAAAGGATGTGTCTAGCGATGTTGATACTGTGGGTTATTAGAAGATCTCTGCGCGTCGAAACAACACTAAAAGCGATACGAGAACGCGATCCGTTGCACGTGTGCTCTTACAAGTCAGGTTGTGACGTCCAGCGACTGCCACCTGGCGAACGAGGAAAGAACTGGTTAACGTCCGCACAGAGGCGCCGTTGAGCAGCAGGCCAGACAAGAAACAACGAGTAAATTGCTTAGTCGGATAAAATGTGAACGAAACTGACGGGAAATACGCCGGACCTGTGAGGTTGATGTTCCACGTGTCCAACCTGCAGAAATAAACAAATCTTTTGTCCACAAAAGGTCAGACCACACCAGTCCATCCTGTGCATCGACATTACCTAACTTTTGCGGTTATTTCAGATTTGAAAAAATGTTTGAGATGGTCGAGTTCATTGATAAACTCTTGATGAAGTTTTACACAAAACCGTTAAAAATTTCCAGTTCTACTTTGAGACAGAAACTTACCTAAGCAAGGCAAAATTTTTAAGCGCTTTCAGATTCTGCGATTAGGTAAACGACGCGTCGAATCAAAACGAATCGATGTCATCTGATCTTGAATGGCATTCGGCTCAAAAAAATCTGAGACTCGAGCGCGACTCGAACGTTAAGTCGCATTATTTACATTGACTGAGATTCGAGAGAATTGAAATGAGAACGCGAATAATGAAAAAATACGGAGGGACAAAAAAAACAACGCCACAGTTTGTCGCAGAGCTCGTGCAGCGGTTGTTGCTCATCTGCACGACTGCGACCATTTTGCCCCGAAACTTATCTGAGATACAAACGAGGACAGGTGCTGTAGGTTTTAGTTGAGAGCGGTGTTGGTGGAGGCGAGTTACATACTGAGCGAGTTTGATGAGGTCGAGTTGTTTGGCTACGCGGGAGGAAAACACCCGCATCCGGAAGGAGCAACAATCTGTATCGATCGGTTATGACAGTTTTTTTTAAGGAAAATGTTAAGTACCTGGTATGGACCTGTCGGAACCCGATTTTCTTCGGGTCCCTAAAACACCTTAAAAAACCCTGGTTATGATATTAATGCAGATTATGGGTGTTTTTCCAATATTTGTAAAAGGGCAAGAATGGCAATTAGGCCAGAGTTTGTTATTTCTTCCGCGAAACAGAATGCTGCTAAAACATGGCGCCAGAAAACGTTCAAAGCCACCAACAGACCAACTTCTGATCCAATCACTTGCAGTTAATTCGTCAACATTTCCAATTCTACTTCACAATATCCCGCCCTTCTCGGCAGGCGAAGACGCAACTGCCACTTACCCACCACTCCTGATCTTCGACTCCGGTAACAAGAATTATTTCGTTCTCAACGAACGTCAGCTCGTCGTCGTTGTCAGCGTCACAATCGTATATCGCCCGGACTCGTTTCGGTCGCGGCGGCGGCGGAGGCGGTGGTTGCGCCGTAGCTCTGAACGCAGCGAAACACACGGGTCGCTTAGATGAGAAACAGGCGCCTGGGCGAGCCGGAGCCAAAGTCCAGCTTCGACAGCGTGCTTGGACGGAACGAGTATTATGGAGAAAGTGCGCATGGAATACTTGCTGTGACATCACTACATCATTAGGGAAAGTCCAATATACGCTTCTATTGCGTACGAACACTTTACTGTGAATGAAAGTTACGTATTGCGAGAACGCTGTGCGTGCCACTTGGATTACACAGAATTGCAGTGGACTAGGATTAGGCGGCGTTGCTAAGCGAAATGCTCTAGCTTGCAATTTAAATAGGCCAACTTTAATTTGTATTCTGAACAAACGACTTGTGAATATGAAAACTTAGAACCATATTGACTCAGGCTGTTTTACACAACACTTAAGTGTTCACCACAACACTCCAGTTAGTTAATGTACTTGGTTAACGACAATTGGCAGCAGGTTGACGCTTAAATAAAGGGTTCACGTCTCGAGCAGTGCGACAATTCGTTTAAATATAAACAAACAACGCAGCAACACAGTAACAAGATATTATAATGGGATTATACAATATAGTAGAGAGAAGACAGTAAAGTATATTTGGGAACTGTTTACAGGACATTATGAAATTGCATATAAACGCAAAAAGTTGGAACAAGGATATGTTTGGTAAGCCGCTATGTTCATTTAAAATATGGTTGAACAAGTAGGATTCGAAGTTTATCAACTCTTGCAATTATGTTGCTAAGTTTGGAAAGAAAGTTTAATGCAACTTAATCCAAACAACGGCATTCAGGAAACAAGGGTAAATCAGTTTCAATAGGACCAAAAGAAAATTGGTAACACTAACACTTAAAACTACAATTTTGCTGCCTTAAAGAATGATGGCAGAACGTGTAATTGCAGAAAAGTTCTCTAAAATTTGGAATCACAACACTTCATGAAAGCAGTTCTCACAAATATATGCAACAAACTCAAAACTACCGCCAAATAAGCCATTTGTTTCGTAACAACCACACAACTTAATTAATGTGAAACCCAATGTTCCTACGCAATTTTGAATATAAATTTCTGGACTTTTTTAGAATTTCTTCCAGACTTGGCTTTTCTGAATATCATACCCAGCCCAAACAGGCACTGTAATAGTTAACATGATTAAAGTAAAATTATCCAACCTTATCAAAAATATCAGAATACATACTATCAGAATGCATGGAAAAAATCAAGTCTCGAAAATTATTTCCTTTTACCATATTAACAGCCAAAAAGTTTTTTTCAGACTTCTCCAGGCTGGAAAATGACCAGAAATTTTCCACACTTTTCTCCACTCAGTAGGAACCCTGGAAACCAGGCATTAAGGCGCAGTTCTGACGGCTGCTGAAGTTACCTGGGCAGCGGGACTGGGGGAGGTGGCGCGTCCGGCGACGGGCGTGGCAAGGCTTCTGGATGGGCTGAGGGAGGGGCGGCATTGCGAGGCAACGACCTCGACTTATCAGCGTCGCCGATGTTCAAACGAGGCTTCGGCCCTGCAGCGTGAAATAGTTCAAGTGTGAAGCTGCGTGGACCTGACCATGCAACGTCTATCACCAACACACCCGCCCAAGAACAGCAAATGCGCATCACGCTACTTTCACGGATTAACCAGCGATAGATTGCTAAACGTGCACGGGAATTCCCCGACGATGCAAATTACGTTTTCCACAAACGCTAGTCGCTAGAACACCTTGAAATTAGACCTGCTTGGCTACAAACAGGTGGAATTACAAAACAGCGACAATTTCTCCAGCAACTGCTTGCTCTTTATTAAAATAGCGAATCATATCTAGTTCTGCGTTGCCAAAAAGCTCAACTACAAACTTCACCAGCGGCAGAGAGCATTAGCAGTAAAGTTCCGACTTCTAAGTGAAACAGCTCGCAGGTGAAAACTCGAACAAGCAAGGCATGCAATGAACGACAGCACGACTTAGAGCCTACATGCTCGTGAAGGAACTGACTCGGGTGCGAACACTTCCGCAACTGCTGCGCAGAGAAGACACTTATTTTGCAGGCTGGCCTGTATCGAAGTCAAACCATTTTACGAACAAACCAAAAACGAATGTTTATCAAGTTTCTACAACATTACATACGCATGGCGTTTCCAAGCGACGGTGGGTCTCTGAAAACGTCGTCACTATCGCTAGAGCGAACAACGCTGGGAGACAGGGTTCTGCTTCTTATTCCCGCGCCGGCTAGATCCGGCGGCTCGACCAGCCCGTTAGTGTAAGACTGCCTTCTCTGTTCTTCTTTATTAAGCCGGTCCGAAAAGCCTTCTGCCCACGTGGCCCGATTCCGGGGGGGCGGCACCGGCCATTCTGCATCGGACGCCGCGTTACTGAACGAAGCCGGATTTTTCCAGTCGCGATCCGCAAAAGCGCTGTCGCCGTTTTGCGGTCCCGTTGCTATGAGCGCGGCACCCGGAAGCTGGTTGCCAAGGATCGGCTTACGCTTGATGGGGGGTCGTGTGTTGAAGCGACACGGCGTCGCGGAATGGTCTCCGCCGACGGATATCGCGCGAAAATCTACGGGCGTGGCGCAGGAAGTGGGCGAGACGACGCTGGCCTCGTCCGTTGCAGAACGGCTATGCTTTTTAGCGAAAGACGCTTGCTTTTTCAGTGCACTCTTGGGCCCCACCATTTCTTCGCGGCCATTTCTGGCCGCCGTGCGGCACTTGGTCCATTGCGGGACCGATTCGGAACGGGGGTACGGACTGGATTTAGAGCGACAGCTTAAGCGACTGGACAGCGGTGTTTGAACGGGGGTGCGGCGGTTACGGTTGCTTGCGTGGGAGAGCAGCGGCGTGCGCGGTGGTGCGTGAAGCGTGACGTCTGCAGGTCGGCGTGCAGCATGCAAGAGAGAGAGAGAGATGACGAGATTGGATCGTTCAACATGCAGAAAGAAAATGAGCAGTGATTAAAATGCGACGCAGGTCTTTGTGTCCTCACTATGCCGACCACGACGACGCGACAAAAGCCATGCAAACAAAAACGTGCAAGCGCGACGTTGTTTGTAACTCATCGTCGCGGACGCAGCAAAAGCAAATAACACAATCGTTTGTTGGGTACTCGGCCGTCAGGTAATCATTCGACACAATTGATCGCTGATTAAACCAGGTCCGCACGGCGAGACGAGTCATGCTCTTCGACCAAACCAAAAAGAAACGACCAGTTCTGGCCGCACGGGCGGATGGCGCAAGATGAAAAAACAAATAAACTGAGAAAAATAAGAATTCTCGCGAACACACGTCACCTTTCTTGGCTTTTCGCCTGTAGGCGCCGAACGAGGCGAAATGCTTTATGGCTGGAATGCACAGCGCGCAGAAGGTTGGTCAGGTTAGTACCGATCGGCAAAAAACGTGTTAGTCGGCGGAAATTAAACGGGATAAGAAGCGCTCGTGCTTTAACGGGTCGGCCAAAGCACATCGTCGCTATAACCACGCTTGTGTATAAAGGTGGCTTCACACAGAATCCGGCTACGGCTTACAAACCGGCTTATGGCCAACGGCAGTCTTCACACATGCAGCAAGAACGCTATCGCCGACAACCACGGCAATCCGGCTTACTTCAACCAATTTTATGCAAGCCGTAAGCCGTTCGAAACCGAGAAAATTCAGCCGGATACGGTCAACGGAGCATGTGTGAAGACAGCCGTTGGCTATAAACCGGATCGTAAGCCGTAACCGGATTCTGTGCGACTGTGAAGCCACCTTAAGAACCCTGAGCGGAAACCTGTGGTTGTCGGCATGTTATGAGTTTAAATTATGGCTGCCCTCGAATCGGACCAGCCAATGCCTTGGTGGTCCTGGGATCAGGTTAACGAGCCCAGAGAAGCGATTCAGGAAGCCTTTCTACAGTGGCCAGTGGCACCTTGGACCGCAACAAATCGAGGTAACGTGACGTCTCTACGACGTCGTGTAAACGTTGAGCTAACGCAGGCGTTCTTGACATTTTCCCAACATCTTATAGTAAATTTTGGAAAGCATTTAGGAATCATTCGGTTACGTACCCGTCTTCGGAGGAGCTTCAGCAGGAATGTCTCTGAGCAATAAAAATACCTCAACTTCACACAACTTGCCTAATACCGGAATAAAAAACAATTTTTATATTTTTGGCGCTAGAGATCTTTTGGATCTTACACAACACTAACTCCTCACGTATCAATTAGTGGTGAAGGTAGTGATCGTTAACCCTAACTAATTTCAAATACAAAACATTTTCAAAACTTTGTTTCACCTAACTGGCTTGTTTCGCACACTAAGCACAGTCAACTAAAAAAAGATGAAAACTAACATTTGTTAAACGTTTTTGTTTTTCTCCGATTTTTTCGCCGTTTGAAATTCAACTCCTAAACTTCTTTGGGCACATTGTCCGGCGTTTCGTTAAGAGAATTCGTAAAAATGGACCAATTTTTTTGACTTTGTCATTTACGGCAAGTGCAAGTTCATAAAAACCTGGTTTGATTAATTCCACCAATCTAGGCTATGGTACTCTCCCCGTTATAGTCACGTATGACGAAGGGGGGGCTAGCTTTTGTCAGGTCCAAAATTGGAATGCCAAATTGCGTTCGCAGTCGATACCTTTTCTGGTCCACGTTCATTGAAGGCGTTTGAGGAGTGGCGTTGTTCGAAGGGTGGCGCTTCGTTGGCAAGTCTGAAGATTAAAAATCCAAAATTTTACACATCAAATGTACCTCTCACCATCCGTTGCGTCTTTCATGTCTGAATTCATTGTCACCGTGACCCTACAACTCATTCCCGCAGGTCTTAATAGTTGGTGCGGCCCTCGCTCCTTTCATTGCTATCGGTTCACTGGACTGGTTACACCAGGCCTGCCCAACCTTCTACGCGTGGCGGTCCGCAGATTGTCTCTGTCACAGCGGGCCGCAGCTGGTAACAAGAGTGGAGCAGCGTTTCTAAAATTGTATTTAGGCGTTCTGGTGTGTGAGGTCAACTAACTAGTGCAATAGACAGCGCTAAGTTAGCTGGGCCACCGCTTGGGCAGCCTTGGATAACACGGTAGCATGGTACATGATCAATAGCGCGGACTGTGGATTACTACCAATGAAACATGAAAATGTGCAATACAAGCCGGAGTTCAAAAAAGAACCTAAGTGCACACCATGTTCAACACATTATATGAGGAACAGAACCCACAAATTTCATTCAGCAAAATATTACAAAGGCAACGAAATGTGACCATGCAACACGTCGACAACGGTGCCTAAAACCCGTACAGCTCTAACGTAAACACGGGTCGTTATTTCGTTTAAAATCATTGGTTGTTGTTGTTTCTTGTACGATTTGGCAAGACTTCCGTGGCCTTGTCTGTTTCAGAAAGCAAACTGCTTTGATATGAAATGCGGATTGCGAAACACTGCACTATTTGGAAGAAAACGCACCATCACTGAAACCCCTCTATCGACGTGCTCAAGCGCGAGCACGAATCTAACACGGTAAATTCGATTTCCAGCGGCGAATTGCCGCGTAACACATGAAATCCCACGCAGTTTTATCTCGTGGGTGATACACAGACACTGGGAACAACAAACCAACCAACCTGGCTTAGGTGGCAGTGAAGGGGCCGCTTGATTGGGTCGAACGTCAGTGCTGGTCCGTCTTGCCGAGTGCTCCGCTATGTTCGAGGACGGCTGCACGGTCAGGCTGCGATTCCGCGACACCGCAGCGCCCTGGTGCGGCGGCACAGCAGGGGCGTTGCCCGGGGTTTGCCTGGGCGGTGGAGGAGGGACGGCGGGGGCGTTGTGGTCGACCGAGAGCCGCGGTCTGTCGCGGAAAGACGTGGGTCTGTGCCGAGGGTTGTCCGCGTTGGCGGTCTGAAGTAAAAAAACATCAGATAATAATGAAATCCTGATGGGAAAAATGTTTTTGCAGAAAGAAAAACAAACAAACAGAAGTTCATCGTCACTGCGACACAAAAAGACGCGGGTTGGGCGAAAACGTGGAGCGGTCGCATCTCAAGCGCGATCGTAATGCGATCGATGCCAAGGGGATTACAACTGGCCGCAGCGCCAAGGCGGAATGTTTGTCCGGATGCAGAATTTCGATATTTTCAGCATCGATCGATACCTTCATAGGACTGGGCGCGCCCACGTAGGAGTGGGAGAGCGTGGCGTCGCGGTCGTCCAGATCGTCGTCGCTCATAAATTCGTCCTCCTCCTGCAACGGACAAGGGCAAAACGGTTTGGAATGTTAAATAAGTCAGCGGCGCGCTATGGGCGTATTTCTGCCCCAGCAAACTAGTAAGACGAAATCGCAGCGAAAAAGAAGTTCAGGTTCACTTTTTTCTGCTTCGAGTCAACGTCGCAGGCTTTCGCGACGCCGAGCCACTTACAAAGAACGACAGGTTCCAGTCGACGTTCACGTGCACGATGGGCCTGAACTTGCCCGAGTTGGCCTGTTCGAGCAGTTCGACGCAGACGCTGCGATTCAATCTTCGCGCGATCGCCAACGCAGTTTCGCCGTCTTCATTTTCTGCGCAACAGAGATCGGGCGTCGGGTGCGCGGCCAGTGCTTCTCAGGCGTTTTGAGTGACCGGAACGGTTTCTCAAGTTTCACCATTGGTCTCTCAAAACACACTTCAAAAGCAAAACTACCAAAGGTAGCCCTAAATCTAAATGAAAAGATTATAACCAGAGTTGCCCACTTCACACAGGAAACGAAAAGGATGCAGATGGACAGATGAAACAACTAAGCCGAACTAACTATCAAATGTACAGTGACGCAACAAACAGAAATAACAGTGCAATCGTAGGCTGCAGGATGCGTGATTGATATATGCTTGGAAGGACATTTGACACCGCCACGCGGCTATACATTATAGTTTGTGCCTTATTTCCGATGAAATATCGATTCATAAACGCTTATGCTCTGATTAGTTTGGTCTAATTCCTTGGCGGTCACTAAACTTAAAAAAACCTGGCGACGCACGAGGAATGAACCAAGCACCAAATGTTAAGACAGCGCAACTTCCCCGTCGCACCGTTACTGCGGCTGAGGAGAGCTCGATCCGGCTGATATTGACACTATGGGCATCGGAAAGATGGGGACAGAGAGGGGCCTTGGCCCAGCCTATATTTTGAAATTTTATATTTTCCTGTTAAGCTTCTAGTGGAAAAANGTTCATCACTACAAAGTAAATATCGTAGGCCTGCGAATTTTCTTTGACCTACAAGACATTCAACGAAAACACGGAAACAGAGCAGCGCGGTCAACGCTGTTCGTTTCGTGCGAAAAGGTAAAAAACAATCCGCACCTATATCGGTCTTCGCCTTGCTGCGCAGCAGAAGCTTCATGCACTCGACCCCTCCCGTCTCAGCGCAGATGTGCAGGGCGGTGTTGCCACTCAAGGTTTGCTTGTTCAAGCCCGTGCCGAGGTTCTGCGCCAGGAAGTCAACGATGGGCAGGACCGAGTAGTAGCCGTCGAATTCCGGGATGGACACGGTCAGATGTAGAGCGGTCTTGCCGTCGGCCTGAAGCGCGATCGAGGAAAGCGGTGAAAGCGCCAGCGGTTCAGCGAACACTAATGACAAGCGTTTTTTTCTTTTAAAACACCTGCGAGTCCTGCGAATCGCTTGATCGGGACAAGATCTTTGAACAGTGCAACAGCGCTCGTTTACTTGCCTATGTCTTTAGCATTTCGCGATGACGAACTACGTTGTACGATTCGTAACTGAAACATCCCTATACACATTACATCGACCGTACCGAGTCATGCTCCACTCCTTTCACGGGCCCGTGATGGTAAAATACACACAGGCAAGCAAAAGAGTCAAATGATCTTCTTTCGTTCACCCAAAAGCTTATATTGCAAATGTTCCACGTCGTTCCAGACCAGCAAAAACATACCTCAAGCCAGGAACGAAGCCACATTTCGCATTTGGGGACCACCGGGGGCTCATATTACTAAAACACACTTAAGTAATATTTTCTATAATGTCAACTAAATCACATGGGGAACCATGACAACTGGTGGGAGGTCACGGCCCACCAACCACCGACTATGCCAACCGTTTCAAATATACTGTCCCCCGCGCCCGTTCTTAAGTTGTTTTTCACCTCCCCCACATTGACGGTAATTTCAACACAACGAACACCAATAAGAAAAAATGGAAATACTTATTTTTATAAGTTCCAATGGGAACACGATTTTTGCTTTCTCTAAAATCCGCTTCTGCCTCACCTGGGGAGGTCGACCTCCCTGGTCGGGAACACCTGGTCTATGTTCACGCACTCCCCAAAGTCGCCGCGCCACTTCCGCCACGGTCGATTCTTGACCCTGTTTGTTGGCGTCGCGCCTCCAATTCAAATCAAAACAAAAAAAACGGACTCACGTGTCCAGGCAACGGGGCGGCGAGATCGGCACCCTCGGCGAAGAGCTGCAAGACGGCGAGCACGTCGCGAGACGGAATGGCGGACTGCAGCTCCTCGGCCAGCACGCCGGGGTCGTCGGAGCAGGTGTGCGTGACGTAGTCTCGGGATATGTACTTGCTGCGGATGAACGACTTCCTTTCCTCCCTGCAACGACCGTGAATCGCTGTCACGCACCGGTGCGCAACATCCAGGAGGCAGGCACGTTGCGTTGACGACCGTTTAAATTCGCAAAACGAGAAATGGAACGACATTACTGGCTAAATGCCGGAGGGTTTAACTAGCTCGAATGTCAACCCTGTTTTTTGCGTTTTTTTTACAACTTGCGGCGAAAATGCAAAAATCCATCGAAAGACTTCGTTTTAAAGAACGCATAAAGTTTGGATCACAACGATTAAACATAACCGATTTCTTTACACTGAATTCAGTCAAATGAGTTTTGAAAAGCTAGTTTTGTGCATCTACTTATGCACTGAAAACGGCGAGATGACTACAAACAATTGCATTGTTTCTGTTCTTTTCAACAAACTGAAAAAAACGTTGTTAATTCGGATAAATGGCCATGACAAAGGGGATGCAGAAGAATTTGCCGAGCAAACACGTTTCGTTGCAGCTTCCGCAGCCATTTTATGCAAACAGACGATCCACGGTTTCTGAAAGCTTTTCCACATAATTGAACCCACATATCGCTCGAGGCAGTCGGCTTTTGGGAAACATCCAGGCCGGCTTCCATGATGTCATTGAAGTTGACGTTGCCGATCCAGCGAGCCAGCTGGAAAACAAACGAACGATGATGATGGATTTACCAACGCGACAAAACTCGCGCTCTGTTCCTGGTTTCCTCACGAGAGGTTCTGCTGAGCAACAGCTTCCCCTACGATGCACTTCGCCCGACGTGCTTGCAGCAAATGGTCTGCGTGGCGCCCGTAAAAAAAACGCGGTCACAACGGCAACTAATAACAGCCTGGCGGATTTCTACCTATCGTGTGCGCACCACGCTGCGTTTACGAATTGCTTCTATCGTTTTTTGTTATTTTTACTTTGTTTTTAGCGTACTCGAATTTTAACAACTGTCGCCAGGGCGGGGATATGCAAGTCAGTTGGATGACGTCGCTTCAGCCAAGACGCTTACGTCGCTGATCTAAGATGCAGTGGTTGCACTTTTTTGTTTATCTCGACGGAGCCTGCCGCAACAGCTATACGCAAACTGCTGTCTTTGTCGCACGCGCGGCCCGGTATTCGCACACAACAAGAACAGCGTGCTTGGCAAAGCCAGTGCGCCAACAAGACGATCACAGGACCCGAGGACAACTGCACTGCGAGAAGTATAAGCAATCGACGCCAATCGCCATTCGAACCAATGGCGATTTGGAGGAACTAAGAATACACGCAAGCTACTTTTCCCGGTGAAACGATCGCATGCCTAAAAGAGAGCGATGAGGATGCAATTGAGGGCGAATGATTCACTCCGGCAACAAAGAAATTCGCACCAGCAGCTCGGCAGTGCCGAGGTCATCGAGGGTGATCGACTGGATTCGAGACACGTGAACGCCCATCTCGCGATGAATACCGCTGCACTCGATGCACAGAAGGACGCCGAGGTTCGTGGAAAGCCACGTCGGTTCTGCAACGGGTAGCGAAACTCGCATGAGAAATGGTCAACGAGTAGAAAACTCGCAGAAAAAACAATAACGCCACTCGCGGGAAGAAACGGATAACAAATCTGTGGCATACAACATGACAGCTCAAATCCGATACTGCACAGCATTACACAAACCGCCATTCCAACACCTCAACCGATAATCTGGGCAGAGGGTTGATTGAAAATTTCGATACTCTCCCGAAACCTGCCGGTGATGGCTGCCTCTGGTTGCAAAAAAATGAGTCGAAACTAGAAACAGGCACCGCGTGATCGGTGACAGAAACCAACGCGAGCAGCAGTCATAGGTAAGACCGTTGAAATCTGACCAAGCGCTTCCGCTCGGCCGCACTCACCAGTGGCCGTGCAGTCGCAACATGTGCCGTTGCCTGGTGACCGTTGCACTTCGCTGATGATCGTCTGCGTCAGTTCGCGCAGACCCGTGTTCTGCTCCGAGTCTTTTCCGACCGAGGCGTCGCCGAAGACGCGATTCAGCGCGTCCTCTTTGCTGTTCGACAGCACTGATATCCAACTGCGGCAACATGACGTTGACGAGGAAATCAGCAAAAGTCTTTTGAACGCGTCGGAGTTTACGATTGTTCGAAGTGAAGCTGTTGCTTGGTGAAGTATCTTAATCAACTGCCGTGATGGCATTCATCGAAGATAAAATGAAGGCTTGCGATAAACGTTCAAGCAATTAAGCGTTTCGCCAAAAAAAACACCGAGGCGAGAAATTCGCTGCGCAACACTGAGGACACCACAACGACTGTGTATACGCACAACACGGCAATAATATTTTTATCACTGCCTCGCACTACGGCAAGATCGCAACTTACGCGAGAGCAGAGGGCTCGTCGTCTGCCATGAACCTGTAGGTGCGATTATCTGAAAAAGAGAAAAACACAACATTTCCGCTTGATTTCAAGATTGTGGTAAGCCACACAGCACTTATTTAATAACTATAAAAAAGGCAAACAGCCCTCGAACCTGCTACGAAGTAAAATTCTATGGTAGTCGAGTCGGTGGGTAAGGCCCAGTCTGCACCTGCTTTGGACTGTTTTCATTCACAGAAGCGAAGCAGCAGTTTGCAAGTACGCTTTCCACGGGGTCTTGCCACTGTGCAGGTATGATTAAAAGCTTAAATGGAAATCTTAGCGGGATACCAAACTTTTCATAGCAAGACCATTTTTAAAAACTAGAGATCGGTCAGTTCTACACTGTCACCAGGCTGAGTAAGCAAGCTTGCTGGAGATTCTTCTGAAAACGTTTTGATTACTGGTAGTTTTGTCAACACACGGGTTGCGGCAAAAAACAAATTGTATCCTGGGTGGAAGCGCAGAATGACTTCTGACTCATTGATTTGTCGACGAGCAACTCACGTGAAACGAGATCGAACTGTTTTTTGTCCTCAGGAACCAACTTCAACTGACTCGTCAGGAGATTCAGCTTCACAGGCGCTTTATTCATCTGAAACGCGCAAACATCATGAACTGTTAAAGCACCGCTTGGAAAAGCCGTTACTGGAAAAAGCATATTTGCGACTGTAAGGTTCTGGGTTCGACGCCTCCCTCATCCTTTTGAGCAGATCTATGACCGCGGAGTGACTGCCATGCTAAAAACTGGTATACAGCATGCAATGGAAGCGACATATAAACGATTTACCAGCCTAAAACATGTTTTTAAAGTCACAATAGTGAAGACCGAGGTCAACATGAACATACACACGTTGATAAATTCAACTGCTTGGCATAGAAATTTTACTCAGTTGTGTAGTAACGATTTTATTAACTGAATATCATTCGGCTAACCTTGAATGCATCATCATGCAATGCACAGATCAGGACCGGATTTAGGGGAGGGCAAAGTGGGCACCTGCCCAGGGGCCACCACAGTCATAAGCCCTGAAGACTTTACTTATGACGGCTACAGCTAACTGATAATAGAATTTCCTTGACCTTGATTAATATTTCATTGAGGTACTGAGGGCCTCCACGTCTAAATCCGGCGTACTATTATGCCGTAACAATCACAACCGCAAGGTCAACCTCATGGCTTGCTTGGGCTGCTCTGCAGCAGGGATATTGCGTCTGAAACTCACTTGATTTCTGTTACTATTTCGATTTATAAGACCAAGGTAGTCTGCAAGGATAGTTATGTCGCTGAAGTATGGCGTTGGTTCCCAGTAATTAGTAACTCCAATCAGAACAGTTGTTGGTTCAAATAACCCAACGACTGTGAAACACGATACGCTTTCCTTGCAATATTTCTACATAATTTAGGGCACAGAAACAAAATACCGTGAATTGAGGGGGCCCTATCAGGTCTACCATCGATCTAGAAACAAAAATAAGGACGGTTGAGGAAAATTTGATTTTATTTCCTATAAAGACAAGAATTGTTCCTGTTTAACACGAATAACGTCAGATCATATGTTTGCCTATTCATCTGCAGGAACCATTTGCTTCAGCATTGTCTTAATCTCGATTTCCTTCTTGTAATGCTCACGGCAAACGTTTTTTTCGCTCGCTTATTTCTTAAATCAATTAAATGCTAAGCCTTCACAACAAAACCAGCTTTCCTAAGAATTCTAACCAGAGTAGGCAGCATACGTACTAACAATGCCTGATAGTGCGTTACGTCTCTGTGCTGCAAGATTATACTATTTTTATGTCACAAAACCTCGATTACAAAATGTTTACGATGAGATTTAAATGGTCTGTATGCCTATCAGATACTGCTTTTTTCAAATTGTTATGCTACAGAAAATAAGAAAAAATAAGGACGCAGGTCACAAACGAAGATATTTCTTAGAAATAAGGACAATAATATTTTATAAGACGTAGTACTGAAAAATAAGGACAAATCTTAGAAATTAGGACGGTATGGCTGTTCCTGCCTACAGTTTATATTGAGTCACTCCTGTTGAGCCTGAATATCTAATCCAGTTTCTAGATTACAATTAAGCCTACGACGAACTATATTTTCAACTATGACCGCAAGACGCCCAAACCGTAACTCAATTTAAACCGACTGGGTATCAAAAACAAACTACGCAACAATATGAGTAGCAAAAAGAACAGCATAAAACCTGTTTAGAATAGATTTTTACGTACTGTAAATAAATCCTCCAATCCACGATTTAAAATCCACACCAAGTCTTTAAATAAAGCCTATAATCCCTGATGATTACAACCCCTTACGAGTGTATTTTGTTCTGAGAAACAACAACCTACAGCAGTTCTTTTTAAGAAAAATGTTAGGTACCCGGCATGGGTCTGTAGGGACCCGATTTTCTGTGATTTTATGGACCCGATGATAATTTTCTCTGATTCTAGGGACCCGAATGGGGTCCCTAAAACGCCTTAAAAAACCCTGACCTACAGTACAGTTGTGTGCCCGCTGCTTGTTGGCGATTTGCTGCATGAACACTTTGCACTGGCAGTCTTAAGTGCTTTGCGTTTCAATGAAATTTTCTCTTCTCAGCAGTAGCTCGGAAAGTGAAAATAAAATCAAAACAAAAAAGCAATGAGGAATCCGTGTTTTCAGAAATAAAAAAACTAGGTCTATCTTATTTAAAACCAAAACATTTCTCAAGTTTTGAATCGCACCGTACAGCTTCCTGTCGGAGAATCGAAAAACTGCCGACACTCAGAGTACATATGAGCGGCCAATCACCGACTTCTGATTGACCTTGTCCAATTGCATATTCCTGCGCATTCTAAGGCGTTTGCAATGAATGCTATGTCCGGAGGCTGTGGAGAAAACAGCACGCGCATCCAAAACCATCGGCCTAGCTCTTGTTAGAACGCTATTCACAGCGAGTGTGAGCTTCAATGTTATATTATAAAAGTAAACTTGCTTCTTGCGTAGCTCCGACAGCAAAAGCACAGTTCAATGCACGAAAAAGTTTTTCAATGCTGCAAGCCTCAGCAGCGCGATCAATCGTCGCGTCTCGATTCGGCTCCGTGGTTTTTGTTTAATCCAAAAAATAAGTTTGGCACTTACATTATTGTGCGACATGGTCAAAAATCCATCGGATATGACGCATCTTCTCTTCTGCCATGCCTTCCGCAGTCCTTCGCTTTTCTTCAACAGATATCCTGACTTTTCGTTCCCGAGTGCTTTGTTTCCCTGAGTAATCGCGTTGTTGATCACAACATTAACACGTGCTTTGGCTTGACTTTTTAAGAGACAAAAAATCGGTAACACTTAAGTAAAACGAAATGACTTTACATTTTTTGGAAACAGGTTCAGGAGACCAAAACCTCCATAGGCTTAGCCAGGAAAGGCTAAAGGGTCCGGGTCGCCAAAAATTTCTAACATACACTGTCGTGAAAGGCGGTGTCTCAAGCCAACCACTGTTGCTCGCTTAAGGTCAAAATATTTGGTCCCTCCCAATATTATAAGCTGGCTACGCTGCCGAGAACCTCATTCGTGTGTTGCAAACAACGGTCTGCATTGTGTCTCAACAAAGTCGATAGCGACATCAAAAGATCTCCGGACACCGACTTTTGCCCAGAAATCCAAGATTGCACCGGAGCATGTGTCTATCGATTGAGCAGGCGGCGTGTACAAAAAAGTAAAAAACATCCTGACGTAAGTGAAACGCAGCATTGCGGACTCATTCGTGTGTATCTGCGTCAAGCGACGAGTTCAAAGCTGGTTACAAGTTGCGACTTATCAAGACAAGTGACCATGGCCAATCTCCACCGCTATAAGTTGCTGCTACGATCGACAAGGCTTGCTGGCGCAGTTGGCAAAAAAACAGGAACTGCATCGTTTAAGGATTGCCAGAACTCATGAGTAAACGCACGGGTCTTTTAAGTGTCAGCCACAAGAATAAAAATCGGGCAAATCAATGTTTTATAAATTATGAACGCAGATACTTGGAAGCGCCTCTTTGTTTCTATCACGTTTTCAGCAATTGAGTAAATGCAGATAGCTTGAACTTATGTTGGATGTTAATCTCGCCCTTTCACTTGGGACACAAGTTTGAGCCAACTCTTCAGGATTGACTAGCTCAGCGTTGACAATAACACAGACAACTGTCGCAAAGCGCTGGTACGGCTGACACTCTCCAATCTAGCCCGTGCTTGTCACAATTTACAAAACCACGCAAAATCATTACTATAAAACACTTAACAAGCATGCGCCACTTGCAGGGTAATAACAGGCGCATCTCCTCCATCCGCATGCTTCGTCTCAGCCAAAGTCATCTTGAAGCCAATCATCGCAACTACCCTCAATACGCATGTGGGGTAACTGAGACGCGGTTGCACTTTTTCTTCGAGCAAACACTGCTCAGTAGTAATCAACGTTTGCAGCTACTACCCTTTAACTACCTCTATTCTTTCACAGTGCAACGTTTAAACTGCCACCGGTCCCACTGCACAAACCTTGAGTAACAGCACTCACGCACAGCTACCTTCAGGGCACGCAAATATAAATAAAGTGTAAATACTTACGTTGTTTGCTTCTATTCGTTACTTCATCGAAAAGTCTTAAAAGATTTTCCGTAGTGCAAGCCGTTATGCCGTTAAACTTCGTGTGAAATTTGCTGCTCACTTTTTCTTTGAAGCTAGTTTGTGTTTGCTTTAGTCCTGCTTTGTTGCTTAACATGTTTTTCTTTTGCGGGTTATGTTAACCTATTATTTGCGCCAGCCTTGTTTCACAAAACGAGCTCAAAGTACTTTAAATTCTTCTTTCTTACACTGTGCACAGAACCGTCACCAGAAAGTCGTCAACAGAAGGGTTTTATGTTTGTGTGGGGGGCTTTATGTTCGTGCAGGGGGGGTTTGACGTTTAAATTTGACAAAAATTACACTACCTTATGGAGTTCCATATTTCAATTTGGGGGGCTAGGAGCTTTGGGGGGGATAAGCCCACCAAAGCCCCCCGTGGCAACGGGACTGACTGTGCATCCTATAATCGTGCTCTTATGTTGATGCTCTCCACTACCTCTGTAATTCACTTTCGCAGACAAATAGTCTCCTTGACATTAAAAGTTGATTAATCGAAGATGAACAGGCGTCGTTAAAAAACGCTGTACACCCAAAATATTTCAAAACGCTGCAAACCCGAAAGCATCATTAAAAAATGCTGCAAGCCCAAAATCTTTCGAAATGAAGTTTCGCAAGCAACCTATCGCAAAAACTCCACATTACAAACTAAGTGGCAAAACAAAAACATTAAAAAATGACCTGGATTCACACAAGTTACCGTTAACTGATGCAGATTGTACACATTCTGATTCTTCGCTGCGGGCGTCGCGCTGTCGGTGTCGGACACCGACGACTTCAGGATGTTGCGCAGGTCGACCAACTGTCTTCGTTCCTCGTCCTGAGCGTGCCTCAGCTGTAACGCAAGTACATTCGGGAATATACACAGTCCGTTCCGCAACAAGGACGCGCTGCAATTCAGTCGCAAACAATTGAGCTTCAACTGTTTCGACGTCGCAGCGAGTCGCTTCCACTTTGTCGGCAATGACGCGAAGGAGGATTTTACTTAAGCCAGTTAACCTTTGCGGACAAATACATGCTTGCCTTTCACAAAACCATGTACACTGTAGACCCGATATAACGCGGTTTGAGTATGGACCCCGATTTCATAACTGATCTGCTGCGATGCAGTATTTTTAGGTAAATAATTTTAAACATCTCAAAATGCGCGGTCGCATACGGTTTTGTCACAATCCAGACCACGTACGTGATGCCATAGCAGCAATCGATACAGGCTTGCAGTGGCTAGAGTGTCAGAACGTGGACAAGATTCACGTCCCACACTTAAAAGAAATACGAGAGATCGCAAGGAAAAAGAATAGACAAGCACTGAAACAGTCAACCCTGGACTCGTTTTAGTATAAACATCACATTGTCATGGAAATATACGTTCTTGGTCATGACTGTATACCAGGGGTGGGCAAATAGCGGCCCGCGGGCCAAATGTGGCCCGCCACAGCGTTTTGAGTGGCCCGCGAAAGCATTCAGGAAATACGTTCAAATTACAATAAACGTCAGTGCTGAGGCTAACTAACCAAGACTTGCTTTATTTCCATTAGAAGATATGGCCCTCTGGTATATGCGGCCTTGTCAAAGTGGCCCCAGGGGCCAAATTAATTGCCCACCCCTGCTGTATACCATTTGTTCCGTAATAAAATACCTCGGTATAACGTGACTCACTTATAACGCGGTCTGATGTTGTGGATCCCGACATCGGCGTTATATCGGGTCTGCAGTGTACATGAAAGCAAAAGTCAGCCTTTGCGGGCGGTTCAAAAGGATCTTGGCTATTACGCCACAGCAGTAGACATCGACCGTATATTATACAGACACTGGTGGGCATCGAGATACCAAACGCTTTGCACGCAAACAAAAGTGAACCAATAAGAATGCACCACGGAATCCCAGTAGCTAACCTCAAAAATCCCAGGTTCAGCTGAAAATATATGTAATAAGGTTCGGGATCTCGCAAGTGCGTGTGAAACTAGGCTAGACAAACGAAGTCAACTTTAAAAAGTTCTCGCAGCAAGACGTGATGATGAAAGCAAGCCAGCGTCCAGTTTGCGTTAGTAACAACCTCTCACAGCCACGCAAACGGTCGCTGGCAATGATATCACAAGCAGGGCGAGGGCGGAGCACTAGACTGTGACGTCACAAAATGCAATCTGATAGCACAAAAGAGCCACTTCCAACAATGCTGAAAAGCAGTTCTACTGCTGGAAGAAAACGACGCGTACAGATTGAAGGTCGGCTGCTAATCCTTCGGTGAAGCCACGGTAGTTCTCGATGACTTTCAGGCCTTCTGTGAAGAACCTGCACATAAATTAGGAGCTGTTGTCACATCGACATGCCGACAAGTGTTGTGAACAACGAACAGGTAAGTTCACAGCGTTTTCATTCCATGAGGGAATAAAGGCAAAATGGCGCACAACACTGAGAGTATGTTTAGACTGTATTGAATTGAATGACTTGCTCAGGCTAGTCATGCTGCAGTGCGTCAACAAAAACAATCGAAGTGCGAAAACACACTGCACGCCAGCAAGGCGATTTATGACGCGCAACATGCAAGCAAAGGATAAAGCTCTAGTTGCTCGTAGCAGCAAGTTGGTCTCAGAATCACAGCAGATATATTGCGGCCACCAGTCCAAGTTAAAATTAAATTTTCAGATGCTGGTGGAACTACAATCCGAAGATACACATGCTTCGAAAGCCACTCGCACGAAATTCTGCCTTTTCACCGCGAGCAAAGTGAAAAACAGCCCATACTATTACATTGTATGCACTAAAAGTATATTACAACCTGACTACAATCTTTCTACCATTTCATTACACCCAACAGCTATGGCGTAACTAGAGGTTTGAGCTAGGGGTCCGAAGCAAATATGGCGCCTCAAAGTATGTCTGTTCTTTTCCTAGTCCTTTCTTCAGACTCTTTTAGTCCAGCAATAAATCTGTTGTGTTTTACATAATTTGATATCTCGCCAAAAGATAGCATTTTGTTGCTTGCAACAAAATGGAAAACGCGTCTTGCTTTTCAATTTTCTCAGTACCTTTTTTGAAATTTCCGACACCTTTACTACCATCACACCAGTTTGAGAATATTATGAACTATGGTTATCTGCAAATACCCAACAAAGTGACAAAATATTTTGCTTTTAGTCAGTAAATACACCAACCACGATCATTCCACTTTGGTACTATCTACAAAAAATGTATAATACCAGCACTTTAAAAAGTGTAGTTTGTTTGATCCAGCCACAAATTTGGACAACACCTGGTTGACATGCTTCATGTTGAATTACACTTCTAACAAGTACAGTAACTTTCGATTGAGAACTGAACAAGCCAGGTTCCGTGGGTTACGGTGCGGTATTATCAAGAATATTATCAGTACTAACATTTAGCCCGTGAAAATCTTGTGGTGGTTCTATGTCATCATTTGTACTGCAACACTGCTAGTGAGATGAAGACATACTGCTTGTGGTTCCAGCCCTCTTGTTCAACTACATCGACCTGATTATTGATTAAATCAGCATTGTTGGTTGTAGACTGACTTCTTTCAGATAACTGTTACGAGGTGTGACTGGACCAATAAAAAATTATGTCATGTTTCTGGACTTTGCTGCAGAAGCCTGAAGTTGCTGTTGTGCTTTCTCTTTGTTGTTGATCACCGGGTTCCATCCAAGGCTTGTAATCTTCAACGTGTCACTAAATCCAATGCAACTTTGAACAGAATTTTCACACGTATTTTCCGTTATAAAACTGCCGCTTAGTACATCCACCACACTCCGTTTGTACAAACATTTTCAATTCCCTGGGCAAATTCGCTGTAAATGTGAACAAAAACGGTCCGTTATGAATGAATTAACAATTAACTGGACTATTTTCGAACAAAACTTCATTGCACCTAAAGTAATTCGCCATTGTGGCCAAAGTGCCTTGTTTGTTCTAGTCTATACTGCAGGATGAAGAGATCAAGACAAGATAGAATAACATCTGAATAACTTAAGTTGCTGCAAATATTTTAGTCTTGAGTAAATACAACAACGTAATTGACTGCATTTTTGTCCTCAAGAATCCATTGTTCTGCTGCAGTTTTAGGTGCGCAGATCTAATGCGATCAATTGGTCTCGAGGTGGGTTGAACATATAAGCCACATCCACTGCATTCGAAAGGAAACCTCTAGAAGCGAATTCGGTTTCTTTTCGCTTTGCTATGTTTTTAAGAAGTTCGCTTAAAGTTATGGAGCTGTTTCATGGTAGTATGAAGTTACTAACAACGACGGCATCCAATCCTGCTTCATTTTAAGCTTTATAGCGCGAATCCCGATTCAGATTATTTTCAACAATGCCACAGCTAGTTTATAACATACATTTGCTCTGTTAGCTCATTTCACTGCGACGCTACTCAATTTTTCGAAAGTGGTGAATAGTCTTTCAGTCATCACTAGTGATGCCGAAAGTAGATGTCACCGACTGAATTTTTCTGCAGTTGAACAGATCGCTGAGACAGGCATGGACACAAACGAAGAAAACAGCGGCGGCTTCGAGACTGGCGGGGAGGACGAGGAAATCGCCAAAGATTTGCTCGATCAAGGAGAACGAACCGAGTGGTCAAGGAATCCAAAGGCAGACTTCAAATCTAAACTGAGGCGAAGGTTACAAGGCGATAGACGTACGACCAGCTCTCAAGACTTTTCGCTGCAAGAAAGCGCAACGTCGGAGAGCACCGACTTTGGCATCGGAAAAGCTTCGGCGCAAAACCGTAGTGGTAGGAGGGTGACGGGAGCCGGTAGCTTTTTCTTGAACATTTTACGTCAACTTAAGAGTCCAAGGCAAAGCGCGAGAGGAAGCCTCAGTGAGCAGAAGTTATATGAAAGTGGCGAAACAGAAACCGACCAAGAGACCCAGGAGCTTACAACAGCAACCGAGAGCGCCAATACATTGCACGTCGGTAAGGTGTTGTAACGAGGACGGTATTGGCATGCATATGACGTTCGCTTGCAACTGTTGGCCCATCAATAGGCCGAGACAGGCTTGGCTCTAATCCAATATTTCCAGGAATTCTCAAAGCTACGCTTTTTTCCTCTAACCAAGTGTTACTACAACCAAAAACAGCGCCTTTACACTGCGCTCTTTACAAAACTTCGAAAACCTGGTTATCAGACAGGGTTCCTGGTAGAAAACAAACAGCTATTAACCAAGTATTTAAAAAAAAGCTCCTTTGGCACTCGCTTTTTTCAAAGATAGGCTTGATAATCTGGAAAAAGCCATGGTAAAGATGTGGGGCTAGACTTATATCGACCTGCGGAACAAAAAATACAAAAGGCGTTTAGCAGCCAACGCGATTAGAGTGCAGCGTTGATATTTTCAGAATATGAGGAATGGACAGCAGCAGATCTTCGCGAACTATCGGATGACAGCTGGAGCAGCAGGTCACCTGAACTTCTTGAACTGACACGGCGCGAAAAAGCGGTTTCCGAATGGACAATGAAGGAAGTTTACGCACAGTTGAGCAAGAAGTAAGTGCGGGGCCACGTCTGCGCTGAGATCATCAACAGGAAACTTATCAAGACCCTCCACAGGAAATAGCATATACTCGTATGCAGAGGACAGATTAATCACGATAAACATTTAGCAAGCGTTTACAGGGCCTTAGCCATCATCGCTCGGCGAATGCTAAAAGTGCCGTGACAGTCTAGTTTTAATAAGAGGTCCATTCTCACATCAGAACAAGAACATTAGTCTTCTAGCAGCGCTTTCGAGCCAATCACAAACGCAGGTCTTCAAAATTACTTAAAACGATTTTTAAGGAAAGCAAATTATTTTCAAAAAAATTTTCAATTTTTATTCAAAATTTGTATTCAAAAAAGTTTTTAAAAATCACTTAAAACGATTTTTAAGGAAACAAAAATGCAATTTGTTGAGACCAAAAACGTATACGAAAAGGCAAAGAAGAACAAGAAACCAGTTGGTCAGAAGATACTGTCCGGTAATTCTCCTGCATGTGAACTTCTACTGTTGCACGAAACCTTTCGCTAATCCCAAAAATGCAATCAACGCTACACACCAGATTATTATTTTGACAATATTTCGATTGCTTGCACAGAGTTTATGCTCTCTACATTTACACGTTGCCACTGAAAAACGAAAAGAACACGAAAAAACTTTGAAAAATTCGAAAAACGAGTACTTGAACCTGTGGTACAGAAACACTAAGCACGCGTCGTGAGATAATTTGATTCAGAGGCTCAACAACAATAAGGTTTCCGACGGCAAAACAGAAACTATTGCTGAAACACTTCAATCCTGCACACGGAGTTTTGACTGTTTTCAAGCAAAACAATCGTTTTCAGCAAATTGAAGCATAAAGCTGAATGCCCTATTTTTACAGCTTGAAGTCGGCGACGTTAGATTAAAAAACACCTAAAAGCAAAGCTGCGGCCTTAATCTTGCAGAAGGTTTCTCCTCGACCGCGAAGGAATATACAAAGTGCTGCTGGTCGAAGCGAACAATCCCGGGATACTGTGGATCACAACAATAGCACTCCTCGTCACCGCCATCAGCTTCTTCTCGATTTGGAGTTCGGTGATTCTCAGCGTGTTCTTTGGCGCAGTCGGGTGAAACGAAAAAACGCGGGAAAACGATTGAGATCACAACAATGTCTCGCTGTGAACGCAGCGCGCTTGCTTGGGCGACAAGGAAGATAAGCTACATTTTCCTGCAGTCGAAGAGATGCAGAGCTAACGTTCGAACGCAAAGCGTTCCGGACCATGAGAAAAACGCTTCAAGCTGCGTCATCAGGCCGCCGGGTGAAGAGACGGAAACGAAGAAAACGAGTTGGCGCGCATTACTGTGTATTGCTACAAATCGAGGTTTGCGAGAAGACAAAGGGGCAAAAAAATTATCCTTCTGACGCTGTCTGTTTTTAGAAATGCTTGGATTTGTTGCGAAGTGACTGCAGAACAACACACGGTTTGGCTTGAGCCTTCGCGCTTGACACGAGTAATTTTTAAAAAGGCGCAAGACGACATATAACAAAAAAGAGAAAAAATGTGTAACCAGCGTTGCGTACTTTAAGTAGCTCCCTCCCTAAACATGTGTCTGCGTTTTTCAGCAACTAGTAAACGAGTAAAGCGGTGACGAGGAGTGTTTTGTAGCATACGAACAACTTCGGGCGAGTGCGACTAAACCAAGAACGCTCACAGAGAAATACTTGTAACGTTGCCACGCAAACCTTCGGAACGGGTACGAACTCACTCGAAATTTTAACTAATTATCTGAATGCGAAACACTCTTCCAGAAAATGATTCTGTATTGTTTGAACACTTGCCAGCCTCACTGCTATTCACCCCTTTTGAATAATAAAGGATAGGAGAAACGTAAGACTTCAGTGAATTCGATTGTTGGCCTTATTAAAACCCGGGCAGTAGCAGTAGAGGTCTTTGCCCATGCACTTCAAAAATGAAGTACAAGCGATCGATGAAAGTAATCGCTTCTAGGTTACTGTACGAAGTACATGCAATTATCCGATAGCAGCAAGGTGCAATCCGATGCACTGCTGGATAAGAACTTACGTGTTTTGGGCATGGTAGAATTCGATGAGATGCTGCGTGAGGTCCACCCCCTTTTTGGTTTTAATCTCGTTGGCTTTGATGAGATACTGCAAAACAATATGCGTGGTCGCAGACAAAAGGAGGAAGAATAATGCTGTTTGTTAACTACGACTTTCCTTATAGTTTTTTTCTTTTTAACACTTGTTGACATGAAGACCTCATACCCCATACATAAAAAATATTTTATTCTTCAAATTTTTGACACCAAATCGACGGTAAAATGTGAAAACGCAATGGCAGCTTTCCAAAAGCGTACCACAGTACTGTTCGTTGACCGCGCACTGAATCAAGCAGCCGCGCAGTAGGTCCCCTCCTCTGAGTGTCGATTAGCCACGAAAAATATTGTAAATGTGGGTGAAATACATTATCTGTACAACAAAACAATTAACTAAAAAATGAAGAAAAACTAAACCCATAACCTGCGGAAAAAGCATTATGTGGAAAAAACAGTTTGAGGCGCATGCGTTACAACACACTCTCTTTCACATTTATTCCCAAAGTTAGCAAACTTGAAGTTGTAAAGAAGCCGGCCCACGACTGCAACGGGGGCTCGGAGTAATTCTTCCTGGGACAGCTAACAAGTAGAAAAGAGCAAGAACTATCCAAAATATGCATTTATCATATAAATTTATTATAGCATCCATTTTCGAGAGACATTGCACCGCACGCCTAACAAATATCAAAGCCCACAAAAAATAATTTTTCTGTAAATGTTGTGGAGTTCATGCGCATATTCTACCTCATTCGATAGCTATTAATAAAAAATGTGAGAACCAATGTGATTTCCATGTAGAAGCTGTCATATTTCAAAACTCCCAGCATACAACTGGCGCCATACAGCTAACCAAGGACAACCAATAAGATTCAGCCAAATCGCATACATTACTCATTGATCAGTATTAATTTTAAGTACTACCTAACGAACGGAACCAACTGCCAAGCCCTCTACACCATAGGTTTAAGATGCATTTAAGTAACCAATATTCATTTTGTGCTAGCAGCTACAGAAATGGGCAGGTAAGTCATATAAAAAAAAAGAAAGGAGAAGGCATTTGGCTCCCACGGAGAAATGTGTCAAAGATCATGTATCTGAGGCGTTGTCAAACTCGAATTAACAGCGAATGACACAACACGAACTACAGTACCTCGCAGACTTGAAGCTGAAACATTCGCCTCTCTTTCTCCATTTCCTCAGCAATCTGCGCGAAATAGAAACAATATCAAAAATGGAAAGGGCCAACAAACGCAAAAATTTGAAGTCCGTAAAAAAATGACCAAACGCCAAAAAAGGTGCAACGCCATTGGTGACCAACTCGACTCTTGTTTTTGAGTATTTTTCCATTGATGACCTGCTTTTCCTATGGACCGTTCGAGCTGGGATATATTTTACGCTCAACGTAAACGGGTCGTTTCACAAAAGGTGTGTTTAATACACGGGGTTGCGCTGCATTCTTCAGGGCATTACATTTCATGAAAACTGGACCTTGTAAAAAATCGAATCTTAAGTGCTGATAGTCCGTAGTAACTGCAGGAGTCAAGTTCAGTTCATGTCTCATTCCACGTTCAGCACCAAGTGTTACGAAAAACGGGTCAGCATTAAACAGAGCTCATCTGATGCTTTTTCTGTTCTACCTCTAGCAAAGGGTGGAATTTTCAGTTGGTCCCTGCGATGGACTGTAAGATCTCTTCAATTATGTAAGTAAGATCTCTTCAACTATGAAAGCACAATCACTGATGGTAACTATTCGCGATTTTCAAAAGTCGTAGGGAGCAAATGTTATTTTTTATTTTTTACAGCTCGACATGACTGGCTGCCAACACTTTACCTGAAATTTCCGATAACATAAACCTTTTGCTTGAGTAAAGGCGTGGAGCTTTCAGGGAGTCACTTCGACGGCGTGAAATCAATACCGACCAACTTATACTACAAAGCCTCTGCTCTGTGTTGGGATTGTTAAACGATTTTTAAGCAACGGACTTTTCGGAAACTTTGGACACTTCCTGAATCTGGCCGCCTCGAGTGTTTACAGTTGAACCGAGGTGGCAAAATTTAGCGCCTACTTTGAACATCAGATGACAAAAATGGTGTGTTCGTGATTGGCGCGTTGCGGCACCATTTGATCTCTTGCAAAAAATCGTCGTCATCATAACGTAACAAACTGAATCTCGATTTCTGGCCCCACGTTTGTTTTGATGGCTCAGTGGATGAATGAAACTCTTACAAAGTATACTTTAACGTAACTGATTCTCACAACAACCCTCACCTCTTTTTTTCGCTTAGACATTTCGGCCATTTTTTGCGGAGACACTTTGGTCACTGAGATATTTCGATCATTTGTCTCAATTGTATTAAAACTCACCGTAACAATGCTCATTAGGCTATAGTTTCAAACATTTTGACCGAAATGACTTAATTTTTTTTGGTCAATGCAAAAACATTTCGGTCTAAGACCGAAAAAACAGCCCCCCATAGAATCGAAGGTTTCAGCATCGAAGTTCACGTCCCCCTTGGCCTGGGTTAATTATGACGCAGAGAAGCGTTTAGCACAGTGGTTCTTAACCTTTTTTCTACCAAGCCTCTCTTAAGTACTTGTTCTTTGTTTCAAGCCTACCTGACATTAAATTGATTGTAAAAGCAAATGTATTGTATGGTAAATTATTCATCAAACTTTCCATGTTGTACAGCGCGTAAGGGCTCGCGACCCCAGCAAGTTTGTTGACTCCCCCTTGGGCAGGCGTGCCCCCCCGTTAAGAACCACTGGTTTAACAGGAATATAAGCAATTGTCTCTTCGCGTGCACAAGAACAAGATAACCAGCTGCCGATGGTATCCATCACAATTCCGGAGTTTAAAAAACGCGCCATGAAAGATGAAGAAAGCAGATTCGTCAGGACGACACTCTGGAATTCTGCTACTCATTTATTTTCTAAACCGCTTTTCCTCTGGGGATGGTCGCGAAGGACAGCAGCTCTAGGACTCGAAATACTTCACGGTTTTCACCAACCTCTGATTGTTCTGCCGACTCCACACCAGAACGAAAACAAGCATGGTCGACGATGTTATCACCTGCACTTTGGTCGACCTCTGGGCCGCTTACCGTGGGTGTAGCCAGCAGGACTTACCTCGCAAATCTTTCCTGGGGCATTCTGGTCACATGGCCGAACCAACGTAGCTGGAATCTCTTTATTCGGAGAAATGGCACGACGTTCAGGGCATTACATATTTAAACAGCCCCGCACTTCATCGCAAAAATATCGCTTGTACTTGAGATAGCGCTCCTACAGACATTACCCAAGATTCATGAACATAGGTGAGAATCGGAATAAAGACCGATTGAAAAAGTGACAGCTTTGCAGTGTTCGAAGGCTACCGCTTTGTGGTCACGCAGCGATAAAGCACACGTAGAATTGCGTTTGCTTTACCGATCCGTGTATTCATCTCGTTCTGCCGTCCGTTACTTGTGAACACTACGCCAGGGTACTTGAACTTCTCGACCTGCTGCAGTGCATTGCCCCTTACGTGCAGCGCTCACTGGTTGGAGGGACGTAATACCTCGGCTCAGTGATACTGTCATTCCAGCTTGGTCGCACGCTGCCGAAAACCGATCAAGTGCATGCCAAAACCTTGTTCAGAGGATGCACCACCAAATCGTCCGCCAAAACAAACTATTGATCCTGCAGCTTCGAATTTTACTATTTGCAATAAATTTACACAGCACAATACAGTACCATTATAAAAATGCTAGTGGTGATGACGAATTGATAGCATGTTTAACGTTAAAGTGACACGAGCAACGACAATCCAATACCTCTGCTCCAGTTATTTCGCTTCGGATCATGCCCGCCTCTTTAGCCAGTTGTCTTTTTTCACGCTCAACTTGTTTTCTGCACACAATATAAACACAAGTTTGAATGAAACACGCATCCGGGCTACCTGGAACGGATCTACACTGTGGATGCAAGCGAAGCGACGTTCCGTTGATACTAGTTAAAGACAAAATGAAGACTACGGCGCTGTGTAACATCAGTGGCAGGCATGGTTGCCTAACTTCATTCTGAATCTTTTGTTGTAGCAGACCAAGTGACAAAAATCAGCCTTTTGTCAAAACCACGCCTTGTCTGCATTGGGCAGCGAAGTAAGGAGAGCTTGAGAATTTCTCTCCTGTGTCGCTCACATTAAAAGTTTTCTGCAAGGACAGTCACCCGAAAACGAAATGAAAACAATTGACTGACTGCGGCAGTTTTTGTCTCTACAAATAAAACTCTCACAGAACAGTTCGTTTTCAGACTCGGACTGATTTTTCCGACGGTACAATAGAAATTTTGGTGGATTTCGGGACGCTAAAAGGGTTCCTAACTTGAAGCGATCAATATATGTGACGTGCGCAACGTAGGTATTTCGTGGAAATACGACTAAGATGCTTAATCGTTCCCAACACTTGTTTTGTTTACTTAACGCAGTGTAAAACGTATAAAACGCACGGCAATCCAAACATCAAGTATCAAATACAGTTTCAACAGCGTAAACCCGCAGTAAAAATAGTGCAAGGTGTAGCTAACGCTAAATGAATCGCAAGAAATGCGTTGTAGGATAAAAACTTACAACTTGGTGTCATAGTCTTTCCAGGATTTGTCAAATGGTCTTTTCATATCCTAAAAATAGGTCAATATTTTTAGTTTTAATGTTTGTACTATAAATAACGCATTCTGCTACTTTAACGACTCACCCCTTTTACTCCCTTCAAATCTCCTTTCAACAACGTCTCCAATGGAAAAGTAATGATGTTGTTGATATTTGTTATCTACGTGGATGAAATATCGCTTGTCAGAAAAAATTGATCATAAGAAAAGGTCGGTCACAAAGTTACACAAAACATATGAGGAGGGCATACACGAAGGTTCTTGCTGAAAGTACTAATGCATCAAACTCAACCGAAAAATTTATACGAGCTGCAAATGGGCAGTTCCAAAAAAGTGTGTTCATCATAGATGTGATGCATTCACGCGACATTCTTCATTATCATCGCTGAAAAAGCAATATTAACAAGCAAATACAGTTAAACGCTGCTGGTCTTGGCTTGTTCTCGTGGATTACGACCTTACGCAGGTTTTGTTTTAGCATTTTCTGCATAGCTGTTGGCCCTGCCTTTACTTTTAGCGATTTTGACAGGGTTGGCGGTCGTGGTTTTGCTTTTGACGTCTTTTGCGCTACACTGTTATTTCTTGCGACATAGAGCCTTTTGTTTTTGAATTGCTATAGCATTGCCAAGTGTTGCACTGTCTATGGAAAGAAATCCTTTCTCAGCAAAGAATCAGACACTAAGATCTTACAGAGTATATATTTCACGTATGAAGTAGGCATCATCAGCTCGTATTCAAATAGAACAGTGATGAACACATTTTTTTGCCAAGTGTTGGTTTCTTTTTTGACTGAAGATGGATTAAGAATAATCCGAAACGTATCAAAATAAAACATGTATAGTTTTTTGAAGGCTTTTTTAGTGCCAATGAAACTGTTAAGTCTATCCCGATTTTATGCTCCAAAGAATACAATTTCAAAATTGCTTACTTTCATTAGCCATGCTGAAGTACACCAGCCTAGAGTAAAGTGGTTTCACTTGCATCGTACGTGCTACAAACAAATGTTCACATCACAGCGCGCACTTACTAAGCTTTTAAACAGAGCTGAAAGTTCTTTGGAAAACACTGTGAATTTGAGAAACGACGACCCGATATCTGCTTCATTCGAACTCAACGCAGCGTTACCGAGTCGTTCCAAGTTGGTTGCAAACATGCCTTCGTTATTAACATGAGCTGCACAGGACGAAAAAGCAAAATTGAAAGCGTTTAAGCAGCGACACCAGCTGCGCATAAATTGCGATATAATTCCATGGCAATTTTAGCAAGAAATTGTTCCAATCGCTGAAGTCTTGAGAAAAATACTCTCATGCTTTCAAATGTCACACGAATATGAAATACATTTAATGCAGGCATTGACTGGCCAATACACAGAGTGGTAGACACTGATATTATAATCTGTTTGAGGAACAGATTCACATAGCCATTTGAGGCAAACAACTTTTGAGTACTCAAACGCCTTCAAGCCTTCACAAACATAAAATAGCGACTAACATACTTATTCCCTGCTACAAATCCTTCACGTAGCATTAGAACTAAGGTCCCATTGCAGAAAAATATATTTTTCGAAGTAAATACACACGTACATATAAATAGATATGTTACAATTTTAACAGACGCTGCTAAAAGCGGTTACCACATAAAATGCTTCATCATATGTTGCATAATAGATGTTGCTTGAGAAGGTTATGGCATTTGTGCTCATTCATACTACCAGAAGAAAACAAAAATACTGTATGGATACTTGCAGTAGAAAGAATGTATTATTTTCAATGAGCAGTCAGTTCAAATGTTAACAGAGTTGTAATGTTTTTGAATAATACACAATCATTTCATGTTGTGAAGTTTTTTGAGTGCCTATTACTGCATGAAAACCAGGTGGCCAAAGATGTTTCTCAATGAGTGAGGAAAAACAACACATGCTATCAAATTACATACGCTTAGATCAGCGGTTCTCAATTCATTTTGAAGCCCACACCCTGTCCAGAAATTCATTTTGAAGCCCACCCTGTATTGTTCTTTGTATTATGAAGAAAAAATCATTTAATTTTGCACCCCTTGCACCATTTGATGTATTGTATTTTGTACTATCAGAGAAGTTCGCACCCCAACAAGTNAGTTCTTGCACCCCCTAGGGATGCGAGCACACCCAATTGAGAACTGCTGGCTTAGATTAACACGTATATTACCTTGCATCACATCTAAGTTGCTGGAAATAACTGGAGATAGTTATACAAGTGAAAACCTAATCTAGAAACAACATGGCATGTTTGGTTGCACACTAGCGATTTCACATGGGTATATACTTTCCAACTTTTATTTTATCTTCATGTAATAGTTCTCGTCCTTGTTGGGAATTTCAATAGATTTAAAGATAAGACATTTCTAACATACTTCTGGTAGTTGAATTTGGATTGACAAAAGAAATGCTTATTAGGACTTCCACTGTACACTAACGTGTTACAATTTTATCAAATTTAGCAGCAAAATTGCAAATCTTCTTCTTACACAAAACTTACTGACATCATGAAAAAGTTCAAAATCACATACAATATATACATTACATAGAAATTGCACCAAAATTTAAGAAGCAATAGGACAAAATGTTTCAACATAATAAGATGGAATTAACACCTGCTTAATCAAATATAAAATTCAGTCATAATAAACATAACAATTTAAAAGCTCACATTTTTCTACAAATGATATCAACGATGTCCTATGTAAACATACATGTAATGTACATTATCTTTCATTACCAAAAACATTTGAATCGAATTTCAAATGTTCCATTGCTACAAATACCTATTTTACAGATGACTTGCTCTATTGTAATTGAAAAATACCAAAACCAAAAACAAACCAAATGAACTTTTTGGATATTGCAAAAAGTATTCAGGTAACAGTGTTTGTTGGCAAGCACAGTGCGAGAATCTAGAAAACACTGAAAAGACCACAAAGTTTCTTCAGACATTTCCTAACACTTGGGTGGATTATATTAGTGCTTTCACGATGTACAGACTATGGTATTCTCACCTTGTCCTGATCCATGCAATGCTTTTGTGGCATTTTTCATTTTTTTCAGAGCAGAACGATCAGCATCCAAACTCTATTAAACAAAAAATGACATGCATGCCATGTTTACTTGAAAAACAATCAAAACAAATAGTTGAGCATACCTCTTCCAAAGCAGCAATGGTTGCTCGACACAGGGTCATCTTGGAAGTAAATATTGAAGTTGTTGGTGAGTTGATATCATCTTTAGTTTCAGTCAAAAAATCAATGACTGATATTTGATCAACCATACTGGATTTTACTCAATGCCAGATATCTACACTTTGACATTCAAGCAAATTTACATTAGTGTTATTGTCTGAATACAAAAGGAAGCAGTAGTCTTTATGAAATTGGTATATTCCCTGGGCAGACATATATGACCAANAACAATAAGACTCAAACAAAGAATAACAAAACAAAAAAAACATTCAACATTACAATAAAATAGACCATGCTGGTCTGTAGAAAGCCATTGCTTTAGATTTCTTGACACTTGTCAGCAAAGCTTCTTAAACTTATCTGGTAGAACCAGGATCTAAAATCACAGTGTAACAAAGGTTTTGCATGCAAACGTACTCATCTACCAACATCATAATAATCAATCTGAATAAGTTACTAGTGCCCGAAGAACATGTTTGCATGTTGTCTTAATTCTGTAATACTTGAGCATGTAAAATTTATTTGAATGCATTGAATGCCACATACAGTACTTACCACTTAAATAAAGTGGACACAGAATCACGGTGCTGAAGTTTCACTATGAAGAGGCTACTAAATCAACTGTAGTCACTGCTCAGTTAAACATCCTGACACATCCAGACATACTGTAGTGTTGTGCATAAAATCAATAGCAAGTGTGTGGTCCTTTCACTGCTAACCATTTGCAAATGTGAGCAAGTTGGATTACATCCCCACATTACTTCAGCAATTGAGGTGTTCGAGTTTATGTTGAATAATGTTGCACTTTTTCACAATGGGAATCAATTGCTAAAACCTAAAAAACAGACACTGCAACAAAACTAAAACTTTTAAACCAGCCTGGTCCAACTACTTTTGACCTACGGGCCATTTTACAAAAACGTGACAAGTTGCAGGCCACTTCCAATAAAATGATGTATAAAACAACAAATTCACACCATTCAAAACTAAAAGGGAAGATAAGGAGTGTGTCACAGAAATTATTACACAATAGCAAGTTTGAAAGCTCTACTTGTTTCTTGAGCATCAGTATCAAGCTGTCCCTTTCTACTAACTGCGGCAATTCTTGTCTACCCATATCTTCAACTCTTACTGCTTACTTACGGTACTGTCAACGCTAGCTCAATATGTTTATCACACAACCATTGTCTTTGTTTTGTAATAATCACTGCTTTGTGTACATCCACTCTTTTTATCTTTGAGTTATTTGGACTGCAGTGCTGAATGGCGAAATCGATTTCCATTAAATAACATCTAGGTGTGCTGATTTTTGTGACTTGTGCACAGGCAGTACTTGAGTTGAACAATAGCAAGTTATTACAAATTTCTATCAATTGGATGCTTGTGGTCCAGGCTTCTTTGACACTATTGTTCGTTTATAAGTACCAGTGATAGTGGTGCAAATTGGAGACTATCATCCAGTCTTTTGTCTGCCATTCGTTTTCTGTTCTTAGATTTGACTTGCTTCATCTTAGAAAATGTATTCCCACACACATTTGTGTTTCTAAACATCGAGTGCATTTTTGTGCGAAATCTTTCAGCCTGGAAATCTATCTTTGCTGACTAATTTCTAGAAGTCTCTCTCAACGTCAGTATTGTATATTTTAATTTAAAAATGCTTTGCTTGCTTCAACTAAAATTACCTATTGCAGGGATGGGCAATTAATTTGACTCAAGGGCCACTTTGAGTAGGCTGCATTTAGCAGGTAGATAGATAGATTTATTTGGCGGCACAGTTCACTGCGCCAGAGGTACTATTAAAGACAACGAACATTGGGTCACCGAAAAAACAGTGGTCGTCCACACAGATACTCCAGCAGAGGGTAAGCGGCAGACCTCACCTTTTAATGCGATTGTAAAAGTAAAAGATGAAACAAAATGTTTTACAGAAAAAGTAATATTAATCAAATGAACTTCATCTACTGTAAGAATTCAGTGAGACAAATATAACCTCATCTGCTTTCAACTAATTTCAGATATGATTATTTTTCCTGAACACTTCTTCGGGCCTGTAGTTGGAACACACTAATTTAAATGTTCAGTTTTCATTACTCTCGCTTTGTGTACTCATTTCAGGAGTGCCATGGGTGGTCTGAACCACACATCTCCACTTGCCTGCATTGAAGGCCACACGACTACTTTCATAGTGAATGCTGCATTGTTGGTGAGTCCATGGCAGTATCACACATGAACTATTTCCTTGCACTCACTCATCAACGCCAACTTGGCATTGGCAATTGTCCCCAAGCACAAAGCTGGACAGGCCACAAGTGCACTTTTTCAAGATTTTGGTTTGACTGGATCGGGAAGAGAACCCAGCTTAACAGATTTGGTGGTGCATACCACTTAGCTAATAAATTTCAAGTGTTCGGCGTAAAAATTCTGCACATCATTGTCATGAGCAAGTATTGCAACAAGCCCTGCTAAGCATAAGTTCTTTTAACACCTTTGGCGCCAGTGTACAATATATTCGTACTTCAAAATCTTGTGTGAACTACTATTTTCGCACCACTTTGCAACTCTCTAACTTGCTAGGCAATTGAGCCAGAGAGCTGTTCAAACGATCAAAAGATGTGGCAAGTTGTCTGGGTTGGATTTTAAAAAAATAGAAAGTTTTGAATTTGGGGTTTTTGTGGGTGACATCTTGAGGAGGCAGGTTTAGGCATTTTTGGCTGAGGCCATCAGGCCCTAGACCCCAACTGTAAGAACCAATTTTTGACACAAGTTTTTATTGGAAACTAGGCTATAATCCAAGTATTTTGAGTCCTTGATTAGCTTTTTTGCATTTCTGATTCATAAGTTATGGCCATAAAAACAACATTTGGGTACAAAAACAAGTTCGGATAAAGCGATTTTTTACCCCGGTCATAACTTTTACAAAATAACTGAGGATTTTTTTTAACTTTGGGCAATAACTGGCTAATTATAAGTTCAATGCTGAAAATGAGCAATACTGTAAGACAAGAAAACATATGCAAGAAGCATTTACAAGTAAAAATAGTGTGTTCAAAGAATTCAACGTGCAAATTGTCAAAACTACAGTAAACCTCGGCTAATCTGGATTTGATTTAACTGACGATTTTAGCTAGTTTAGGTGAAGATGGTTGTTTCCAGCCAGATGTCATATAAGTACTGAGATATCGGTGAAAATTACTTAAATTGCACACATTTACGACTCAACAGCAGACTCGCAAAAGCAAATCGAATTTATCTATGTATTATAATGGCACATAGTAACAGTCATAACCAGTTAGTTGTGAACAATCTTCAGTTCATAATTTTAGATTACTTAGGTGCGGAGATATCTTGGATTTTGGACTGTCGCAGAGATTTCGGCAACCAGTCACTCTAATTGGAAGGTAATGCCCTCCAGACATCTTACCGAGTACAAATGTTCTACACAAGCACTCAACACTGACAATTAGACTGCAACCGTGGTGCGGTGGGCAATGGCTTGCCTTGAGCATTATGTTCAACATGACAAGTCATGCTCATGTGTGACACATTGATTGTCTCTATGATTAGTCAAATGCTGCACACAGCTATGGCTGTTATAATTCTATACACTCGTTGGTGATCATGAGCACACATGCGTTGTGTCGGAAAGCTAGGTAGATTTGGTACCGAATCTTTCCTAGAGACAGAAATCCAGATTACAAAATGTGAAAAGAGCATATTTTATCAAGTATTGGCGAAGATCCAGATTAAAAAATCTGGATAAACCAAAGATTTTCATTAAGAAAATTGTTAGAAATCATTCATACCACCAGTTTTACTGGCAAAGATCCAGATTAACCAAGGTATACTGTACATTTTTTGGCTTCAATTCTATAACTCTAATGGTCACCAAGGAAACCATAAAACAATTAAAAAGTAACATTAAAACTGCTAGAGAACCTCAAAATTGCTTCAAAATTGTGTTACAGGTCTGTTAGTGACAAAATGTTTTCACCAGCACATACTACGGTCACGCACTATACAGCAAGTTTGTTCAACCTTGACATGCTTTCAGCCATCCCTTTTTTTGTTAAGTGGTCTGCTTATGCATTTTGTGATTCAATATATTATGTTTTATTCAGTGGGTGGATTTAGGTGATGGTGAAAGCAATTGTTATAACACGAAGACATTTTCAATTAAATCTGTGTTTTTTGCCTAGACATTTCTTACGTAACTTTGTAAAACGTTCATGTTCTACGCTGTTTCAAAATCTATTCAAACAAACTGAAATCTCATTGTTGGAAGCATGGTTTCGCAATGCAACAATATTGAAAAGGTTGTGCACCCCTGATCTAAACATTTAAACCAAGTGGGCACTGCTCACAAATACAGTGTTGATGTTTTAAGTCTTTTGCTGTTTAAAAGCCCTTTTGATAATACACTCCATCATAACTACAGTGTTGCCCATGCAAAGCCTTAACATCAAGAAAACACTGTTGACAATTTTGTTCAAGGGAAGAGATTGAACAAATTCAAGCGTGTGGTCATAGCACGATAATCTACAAATGCTTTCAAACTACTGTACACTAATAAGCAACCAATTTGTTTGAAGAAAGTTAAGAGCACTGCATCATACTTTGTTAGGTAAAAATTATTGACATTCCAAGTACATTTGCATAAGTTCAAATCAGTTGAAAATTTGTTAAAGTTAGTTCAATCACTAATTGACTAAACTACAACTATGCTAACTACCAGGTATGCATGGTAAAGACACCATGAAAATGAATTGTTGGCCAAGTGTCATTAAAAAACGCAAATGTTTGAAAAAATGTTTCAAGTCTTGAACATGTGTTCGGTTCTGGGTAAAAGTATTGTGTTGGGAAAAATACATTTTCATGTGCAAAAGTTTATGCGAAAAGAGAGAAACATAAAAATTGTTTTCTTTATGAATTTCGGGGTTTCAAAGGTTCGATATTCTACTGAAGCATAATACAGTTGAGAGGTCAAAGATGAAAAAGACACTACAAAATCACCTGAGTGACTTTACTGACAGCATTGGACACAGAAAATTTTTCTTGGGAGATAATTCCAACTTAACACCATATTAACAACTTGACAGCCGGTGTATGAATATATCGTACCTGGAAATCGGCCTAAAACCAGCAGTTTCCGGTTGCCTTACCAACGCCATAGCCCCTTCACCGATTGCGGTAGAGGGTTGTTCAAACCCTCAAAAGATTGGGCAAATCTTCTAGCCTGTACTCGAAAAAAAAATTTTGGTTGGGGTTTGTAGAATTTTTGTGCGTGATGTCATAAATGAAGTAGTTTTTGGGCCAGTTTGGCTCATGNATGTTACCTGGTCTAGGGCCCAACCGCTAGGCCAAAGTATTTCGCTGAAGTTCTCATTGGAAACTAGACTTGAGACTGAGTCTTTTGAGCCTTTGATCGACTTTCTAGCGCTTCTGGTTCAAATGTTATGATCTGAAATAAACATGTTAATTAATTATCTAATTAATCAAATACTTTGTTTACTTCAGATCATAACTTTTGAATCCCAAAGCCCAGCAGGTCATCCAAAGCATCAAAAGACTTGGATTGTAGCCTAGTTTCCAATAAAAACTTCTGCAAAATACGACCATCTAACGGTTTGGGCCCAGAGCCAGGTGAAGTGGGCCACAGTGGCCTAAAAGTCCTCCACTTATTTGAAAACAATCAAATCACATTTACTGTGCTATGACGCAGGGCTCCTAACTTTTTTGTTGTGCAACCTCATTTTGAAAAATGTTTTTGTATGCGACCCCCTTGATGGATAGCAAATGCAAACATTCTACAAAAGTGACTACACAGTATTAACACTAACATGTAGTGGAAATAGACAAAAAAAATCATCAATTTGTTGTTTCGTTATCAAGCACAACCATTAGAATCGATGCTTTTACACAGATCATCCATTC
>JGI24158J21664_10000281_pt1 | contig 41955 bp, 31 predicted proteins | sample Ectturendosymbi3_FD_21664 | JGI IMG/M metagenome (IMG submission 21664) | reverse complement strand
TTCTAATCTCAATTTCTTATTGTTTTCACTTCTGTGCCAGTTGGCTTCGACGTTATCTCCATTTGTTTGCTGAATCACTGCAGTAGAAATCTACTGATTAAATATTAGGCTAATTGATCTAACCTACTGTAAATCACTTCGTTAGTGTTGTCGCTTTTAGCTCTTGAAAGAAACCTGAAGCTTTCCGGCATAAGTTTTTCCACAGTTCAACATGATCAGTTTCAAGAAACTTGCAAATGGTGTTAAGGTTTTCAGGCGATGAAAAGCATGAAAAAGTGATTTCAAGCGGAACTGTCAACATCAACGCAGAAATTTTAAATCTAGTGATTTTTTCAAATCTAGTGAATTTTTTGTGAATCTAGTGATTTTTGCAAAAAAACTCTGGCAGCACTGCTGATCATTTCAAAAAGGTCGCATATCACGGTTCACTGTACATCGATAACATCATAATCATTGCCAAAAGTGACTTCTGCCTCCCCCGAAAATATTCGCTGGTTGTGGCCCTGTAAACAAGCATCTTAGAAACTCTTATCGACAAGTAACATCGTGTCCTTCCTTTGGTTCTGATGTTGAAGTAGCAAACTCTGACAGTTTTTCTTCCACTAGGTCGCGCATGAACAAAGTTTGATCAAGCGTAGCAAACAAGCTTTTGCTGCAATTCGGCACGTGCTGAGAATAGCAACGTCTCTTTATGGGGCAGCGGTGCACAACCTGCTGCGGCCGTGGATATGCAATTGAAAATATAAGTAATGGCGGCCGTACACAAATAAAAAGATTTTGTTGCTGTATGCAGATGCTTAGTACAAAGATGGTCAAACAGACGTGTGGAATTGTCCTTGATTAAATTCATTACAATGTTTGATATTTTATTACACAGCACTTAAACGCAAGAGTAAACGCGATATTATCGGATAAAGCCTATTCCTAAATGTAATTCAAAAATATACTGTGAACAATTCATTTGACCGGGCCTTAAAACAACGTCACTTACAAAGCTTTTAAGTTGAAAGATTTATTTTCTGTTTATCCGACTGATAACCACAAGCTTTCTACAAAATTAATTGTTAACAGACCCAGCGATAGGTATTATTTAACACCTTCTATTTATGTTGAGAAAACTGGCCAAAAATATTTACATCTTGTTAAATTGATTTTGGGGACTGAAAAAATGTAATTAATTACTTTTATGTGCAAACCTACGGCAAAAGAAAACCTACTCCCACCAGTTTCCGGAGTACTGTAGGCTTATTTTACTAAACGCAGTGCGTACAAAAGAGGTGATGTATTATGAGAATGATTTGTCGCTATAATCAGATTCGAGATGTGTTTCTAAATGAACTGGAACGGATTGAGCTTTGTTTGATTGGATAAAACTCGACGTTGGTAATTATTTTCGAAAAATTTGACATGACCGTGGTGAGCAAAAGTGATAAATCATGGCGACTTATAGAATGCTTTCTAAATGGAATTTACAGTTATGCTTGCTACATAGTTGTTATTATTATATACTCCAACTTTGGTCAATTTTCCTACTCAGCTTTAAGATAATGACCCCTCCTTTGCATAAATGCTGGAGGAAAGTGAAGAGCTGGCATTAATAAACAAGAAACGTACAAAATGGCAAGGTAGTTTTGTTACTGTTTGCGTATGAATGTAGAAGGAAAGCGTTTGTGCTGTAATGTTATACGAATTCTGAATAAACTAAGAAACCGAAGTCTAGGTCTTTGGGGTGGCTGTTGCCCTGAGCTTTCACTTCCTCGATATTTAAAAGTTTTAGCAACGGGGCAGAAGAATCAACGATTAGATTTGCACATCAAGATATATAATTTTCCTGTTTCTATGCACCACGAATACACAGGCGAGGTCACGGAAATTTCGGTTAAAGTACACGCAAGACTTGAGCTGCAAAATTCAGAAAGGCAAACTATTAGAAGCCGATGGTACGTTGTGTTGAAAAAGCTTCTACGAATAAATTTCACAACAGGCACACCTTGAAGTTATATCACATATATTCGCAAACAGCCAAACAAAATAATTACAATACAAACACGATTCGATCACGCCGTATTTAAGATATTTCAAACTCTTTACGATTTAATTTGTGATTCGAATTAAGTTTCGTTTGCGTTTAGTAGTTAAAACTTACCGAAGATGTTACATTTATGACGGCTCGCACGAGACGTAAGGCGTTCCAAATTCGCAAAGTGTTGCCAGCAAGACGAACCAGGGTGGTTTTCAACTTCAGTATACTGGTACAGTAGTTGGCAATTTTTGGAGAATCTTCCGAAAGAGAATTTTCGAACCTTCGAAATGAACTCCTCCCGTGCGTGTTTTTCTTTGCTTATTTAAAAGTTTGTCATTTTTACTTATTCTTTCGCCACGTCTATCAAGCTAGCATTTTTGTGTCGCTAATGTCATTCTCCCGGGACACTTCACGTGACCACAGCTGTTTCTTTTCCTTGAAGACGTTTAAGGATATTTTGCGATATGTTTTGGCATCGAGGTTACCTCCACATGCATTTAACATGCAACCGGTGAAAATCATGGGATTTTGTAACATCTGTATTTTTGAAATGCCTAGGGTTAAAAGCATTCCCCTTAATTTTGTGTAAAAAATGCCTTTTGCGTTTGGTGCAAAATGTGCTCTTATTGTGTTTTTTTTTTAAACACGAGATACCGGTCACTAAAATAACACGAATATAACAACACGTTTGTTTTTACAAGTGTGCTTCAAAAGATTAACAGATTTTACAAAAAATTAAAGCTTATCTCTATCACGTAGGCGATTCTAATCCATGCAAATGTCTTGATAAAGAAAAGCTCCGCACATAGGGCAATGCTAAGTTGTATCTGTTGCCATGCATATAACAAAAACGTTTCTGTGATACACTAAAATTACACGTTACTAACTTCAACTTGTTTACGACATATCAACTATCAATTGAAAAAGCACACCCTACAACTTCGTTACATTTCGTTTTGTTCTTGGCGATTGTTTGCGGAATACTTCGTGCCTTCCTTTTTTTCGAACAGTCACAAACATACATAACTCAACAAAATATTCAAAGCGAACGTTTTTGCAACACAGCGAAATGTACGTAGCAAATGTTTTTGTTCTGCAAAGGTGTAATACATTCGATTTGCAAGCAAAGATATTCGTCACAAACCATTTGTCAAACGCAATATGTTCATGTCACAAACGTTTTCGTTGTTGCTCGCACAGTTCGTGTCGTGCAAACCTGCAATGCTCATGTGCTCGCCGGAAACAACATCCCGGATTTCGTGACTCGCGTATGAAAACGTTGTGTTTAATTTTTACTTATTTCCGTAGGCCCTGGTTGCCCGTTTGCACATATCTGATTGCAGCAAGCTTTGGTGTTTCGTGGGTTCTATCCAGTCTTCATCTTGAAGACATGCAATCGTGCATAAGTTGCTTAATTTTAAACTGTAAGTTTCACTTGTTTAACAACGCCCGTTTTTTGTTGTTGCATGCCGTTTCGAGCGGGCTTCGAAGTACAACATTTTTAAACTCGATGCAACGTCCGTTTTAAATTTCCACAGGCATGCAGCAGCAGCAAGTACTGACTCGACTCGAAGTTTATTGCAATGACTCGAACTCTACTTGGTATCTGACTGTCACAGCGCTGAGACTCGATTTTGAGATTCATGACTCGCGCCATTTTTTGTGTGTACCTAAAAAGTGTGTAAGCTGATTAGGCCTTCGTCTATTTAGAAGTTTTTCGGTGGAAGTTTAGAGCAATTTCGCCATAAACGTATAAATTTCGTGCTTCACCAAGTCATTACTACAATTTACGCATGTGCCAAATCATCCAGAGGCCAGGACAATATTAAAAGTCTTTTGCCTGTGTCAAGAGCGAAAGAATCAGACACAGTAGAATTTGGCGGCTGACTCGCACCGTGGTGGTTTTTCAAACGCTACTACAGCTTCGTCGTCATTTTGGAAATGATATGGGAGCTTCCTCCTGCTTGCTTATCCCCAACGCAGCATATTTTCCCGAAACGTCTTCGTTTATTGCCATGCCAATGGCAAGTGGAGCTGGCGTTCGACGCGCTATTGACATGTGCATTTTTCACCGTAAGTTCAAAGAATTTTTGAGAATAATGTGTTTATTAACAAAAACCACAAGCGGGAAACAACAAAGGAAAATTAACACGTTCATGCAAGTGTAGTCAGTGAGGCGAGACAGCGTAAATTGCACAGTACAGGGCGCGCTAATTTCCGAATGCAGAGCTCGATGAAGCAACAACAGTGATGCGCATTCCAAGAGTTTTTCGTTCAGAGACTAAGTAAAAGAAAAAACTTGAAGAAACTTAAATGCATTCGATTTCCTCAAGGAACGCATGTTCAGTATTCGCTGGTCGAAAAACATTTCGTGCTGCCAGTAAAGATACCACTACTTAACTTAACAGTACTTGGTCTTCTGCAAGCACAATGCAACGCAAAAGAAATGTATACGTACGACTACGGCAGCATGCTTTTTTATTTTTTTTCAATTGTTTTCTAAACAGTGAAGTCTTTTCGAGATGTTCTACTTAGCAGAGCAATCAAATCATGTAGATTTTTAATAAGCACATTATTTAAACTCGGAATGCTCTTTGATACACTATAATGAATGCATTGCTTAAACAATGACGGCAATGAGCTTATCAGTGCAGTAGTAGACGCGTAAGTCTGAGTTTTGAATTAAGCCGCAATGGCCTAAGCGAAGATGTTCGTAAAACATTGGAAAAATAGCCAAAAAAGCGAAGTGGAGACAATTCGTAATGACAAAAAAAGAAAATATTATAGGAGAAAAACTACATGCCGGCATGATGAACCGGTGGTCTGAAGAAATAGCACACGTAGTAGGTCATATCAGTTGGCAAAAAACGTGATGGAAAGAGTTGGCCATTACTCCAACCATTCATTTGCGCAAAACGTGTTTGCAGCGTACAAATGCTCTGCGCTTTCACAGTGCGTCGTATCAGCACGGTCTTGAACCAAGTGCAACTGATAAAAGAATTTCCGCTTTTGTAGTGACATGTCAGTGATTACGAGGGGAACAGGAGGGTTTGTCCCTCTTTCTTCGGTTTCCTTGTATTTTGTGGTAATAGCCGTGGCACGTTTGTTATACACGCAGCAAGCCATGACATGATTTTTGAGACAGAAGATGTCCTCGTTCATGTAAAGTTACAACCCTGGTAGTACCGCATTATCAATTCCGCTCCTCACGGTATTGTTTCTATAGTCTCCTTGGTGAAAAACGTGTTGTTGCGTAACTTGTTCTTGGCCTTGACTGTACTCCTTGAATCGCCAGCAGCAAACCCACCATCTCTGTTGTCAGCAGATCTCAGCAAATCTGGTGAAGCTGAGCTCATTTTATGTGTACCTTCCGAACGAAGAATAGTTGCAAACGTCGAAGATTGACTTCCCCTTGTCGGCGGCTCGTTCTAGAATCGGCGAGTCAACGGGGCTTTCATCAACGTGACAAATGCTAATGTTCTTGCTTTCGCCAAATCGGGTCGAAGGGCTGTCGAGCTGCTGGAGCCTCTTTTTCCGCCACTGGGAGCGGAATCTCGCCGCCGATTCGCCGAGGTCTGCTGTCACGGTTATTGTCGTCTCGTCGAACCGCACCTGCCGAAAGGAAAATGTAAGTTACTGGCTACTGACTGCAGCGACCCAACCGGGAGTTCATTTCGGGCTCAACACATTGTGCAACCTCTCGTGCGACAAAAGTGAAAGCTTGCGACGCAAAACATCTTCCGCTAGGCAACAGCATGACATCTTATTTCAACAGATGGGGACGCAACCGGATCTTGTTATTTACGCTTATTACGGTACGATTTATGATTTCTATTGGTATCAGCCTTGTGAAACTGATTTGTATAAATCTATTTAATATTGGACTTATTTCTCTTCCGAATTGCACTTCATGTATTAGCTACGTACTTGGATAAATATTTCGCTGCATATGAATAGCCTACGTAAGGAAGGCAATGAGGTTATTTGCCCATATCACGCAATGGTAAAAATTCAAACTAGCAATCACAGAGCACTGGACATCTGTTACTTATAGAACCAAAGGGATGTCACAAAGAAATAAAGCTGAAACTATACAAAGTACCTAATGAAACGATACGCCATTGCGACGAGCAAGAAAGCAAAATTGTCGGTTCTTTTACTGCAGTTTTCCAGTTGCAGAAACGCCAGGCAATGTAGAATTGCAAAAATACGCGGAGCCGAGATATTTAAGGTATTTCCCATAAATCACTGCTCACCGTTCTCCTGCCTTTTGGCTTCATCATTCTTGTCGTAGGAACAGAAGAAGACATAAGCTTCCCTGGTAGGCTGTTGCAAGATTCATTGTCGCTGTCTTCCGCACCGACGTTGTCGCAGCTTCTGACGCGTTGAACCTCGCGATGACGGAGATTGATCATCACGTGACTGAAATCTTTGGACGGCCGCGGAAGGTTGGGCGAATTGTATGCGCAGTCTCCCGCTGAGCCGATGGGGGTCTCATTTCTCGCCTCAGGATAATCACGACGTTCGATACCATCAGGAAGGTCGTTAACAGTGGCGATCTACAGAATAGATAGAAGAAAGTGAACACTTTCTTCTTGAGAGGCATCCTTATCGTTCGGTTCAATCACAAGCTGTTTTTCGTGTTTTTATGGTCAAGGAAAAGCAAACACTTTGCTATGTTCTAATACTAACAGGCGATTATGGAGAAATTTATTGAAATTTCTGATTATTCACGGCCACCGTTTTTACACAGCTATCTTCTACTGCAAGCGAATTATGTTTCGTGGAATATTATGTTTCGTGGAATAAGTCAAACATTCTCGTAACTTGTAAGAAAGCCACGCACTTCATAAAATAACACAGCACGTACAAATTTCCGAATGCATATACCGAATGCATATTGGCTATTGCATAGTCAAACACAAGTCATATGTACCATCGTCATGACCACTGCAACAGGACGCAGACACAATTATGTAAATCTAATAGAAATATGCTTCTCGCTAATTCACTAAACAGGCGTACTTTAAATGCAGAAAAATGAAGAAAACACGCAAAAAGTTTAGATATTACTAAATATATTCCTGTACTAAAAAGCAATCTTTAATGTTAATTAGACTTTTTTTCTACTTGATTCATGTTGGCTGTTTCGATTTTGTTTCTAAGGTTTGAGGAAAAAGTGAAATATTAACAGTTAAAGCACACATGCAATCCTTGCATGTAAGCGACAAATTAGAAAATTGCTCGTACATTTTTAAGCGTCATACCGTTTGATGTAAAGTTTTTAAAGTTTCTTAATAAAGTTGCTTTTGACAAAACTAGCAAAACAAACTACTTTGAACTCTTTGATGAACTAAAAATCTCGGGATTTTGTTGTATCTTACTGTTTTATTGAATTTCGTAGTGAAATTTAATTTTTGTAAAAATTCCATGCATATAACTCGTTTTGAATTTGATTGTTGAAATCTTTTTTTTCAGCAGAGTTATCGTTATTGACTGCCTCCTGATCCAAGATCGACGAATTTTGTCAAAATGAAGTTCCATCACTTTATAACATGTACTTTTTATCTTTTCAAGTCTTCATTCTTACTCATTACCTGTACCTGTGCTATTACCTCAAAAAATAACTTTTGCTCAACAGCTGATTTTTAAAAACGGCGCCGACGTATCAACTTGCTTGACAGCGGGCCTTCATCAGAGCAAATAAAGAGTGAACAGACAAAGTTCCTTTATGGGCAGAGCGTATTAAAATGAGAGACTACGGGAGGCACTGGGACGGTGCTTTTTTCTTTGAAGGAGATATTCTCTTACACAGTGTTGAGTTTAACTATGCACTAACGTCTCCGATATTCTTTATATTGTGCAAGTGATTTTCGTGTACCTTGTACACCAACGCATGCTGTATGGACCTTGAAAGTGAGCTAAGCAAATAAACAAAAACAACTAAATGTAAAAGAGACAATAAATAAATACATTTTTCGTTTCAAACTTATCGGGATTTTCTTTCTACAAATTCTGTTCAGTATCAGGAGGTTTTCACCTTCCTCTTGAAATAGTGTACTTTCTCTAAGATATCAAAAACTTTGAGTTTTTTCAAACTGTGAGTTGGATCTTCAAATTATGAAAACTTTGCATTGGTGTTAAGACCAGGTGAATCAAATGCAGCAGTAAGTGATTTTCAAAGACATACCAGCTTCTTCTTATTTGTCCACACCGACATTTAAAACAAGAAACAGCCTAAAATTCACAAATTACCAACCTTAAGCTTTGGTATGACTATCGGAGTGCTTGATTTCATTCGTCTGCCCACAATGTCTCTGGTCATATCGATTTCTTGATCAGACGTGCTGCACTCGGAACCGTTCTCGCTCGAACTTTCGTGAAGCAGAAACACGCCTCTTGAGGTCGATGCGTATTCGAAACAGTCACTAGCGCATTTGGTTCCGGTCGCACTGCTCACTTGTTTTGTATTCGAATCCCTGTCTTCTCCCATTGCTTTTGTCCCCACAGAGTCTGACGTCATGAGTCGAGTGGAGCAGGCGGTTCTGGCGGCGTCAACAACTTTCCCTTATTGTCGCGTAGGCTCACGACAAGTGCTCTGTTTGCTGAAAGTTGCTTGAATGGTATCAAGCCGCTGCCCAGGGTGCCTTGCTTCGTCCGCTAGGCTGTCCACAATGGCGAACAGAACAGAATCAGTGTCAAAAATCTTTCGCACTAAACTAAGCCTGGGTTGAACGATTTGACAAGTGCGATGAATCACAGAGGGCGAGGTTATTTGTTATATCCACTGTACACACAATTATAAAACGACACATATCCAGAGACTTTGTCAACATTGCGAAATCAAATACTTGGAAAAGGTTCAATGTGTTAAAAAAATTCTTTTTTCTACACCTTTTGTGTTCCACTATACTTCCTTGCATAAACCACTCTTTGGAACGTCATCACTTACTTTTTTTATTTAAATTATTTTGCCTAATCAGTATGAAGCATCCTATTTTCTCTTGCGTTTCTTTTCACCAGGAAGACTTGCTTGCTCAGCGATCAGGCAGCAAAACTTGACGACACCGTGTATTTGAACAGTTTTAAGATCTGCTATGTAATGAATCAACTACAGTTCAATTCCTTACGTGTAAGTACTCACGCAAAACTCAACATTAGATAAGGCTTGTATGTAGCGCATAGAAGCTTTCGAGTTGCATTTCCGATCGTTAATGTGTTGTACTTTTTGTTTGATTGATTGTAACCGTTTTTAGCATGCAGCATAATGTAAATTTTACCCATATCCAGCAACGCATTTTATTTTGCCGTGTTGTTCACTGACTGTCTCAGACTGAAGAATCAGATTTTTAACCATGTGATATACTGCTGAGCGATTTTGCTAACTTTCCAATAAAGGCACGTGGAATATGTGGTCACTGTTGGACAACATGAAAAACACAGTTCATGCAAATAAAACTTACCGGGAATACCGATTATAAAAGTTTATTAGAAACTGATGTGCGTTAATGAGACCAGGCTATTGGATCATATGAAACATTTCTTAATAAATTTTCCAGTCCCAGTATTGCACAAAGCAAGGCGTTTTTCAAAAAAGTTGTCAGTGTTTCGATTTACGTGTTGCATTAACAAAATATTCTTCTGATGAGGTATGTACCAAACAATATGTCAAAAACCTGTTAGATTAGATCATGAGAACCAACCTATAAAACTTTTTGTGCCACCAGGTTCCACGCAATATGACGCTCATCAGGTGCCAACGTGTAATGTTAATTTTAACGACATAACAAGCTGCATTTTTATGTCTTTTTCCTCTACTCGAGAAGAAATGGCCTTGTGGTTGGCTGTTATTGTTAACCCAGGTGTTGAAAGCAAAATATGTCATACCAACACTTCAGCTGAAACTCACATGCCCGCTCCAATTTAGACAGAAGTTGCTGATACACTTGAGCCACTGGAGAAGGGGTCGGTCACGCAAGCAGTACAGCAACCACCTAGCTTATAATCACTGAAGCTCCAACGTACAGAGACAAAAAAAGCCGGATTTCGGGTAGACAAGCATGTAAAACAAACAACGTAAGTGCTGTGTATGCCTAGCAGTCTTACCACAGCAGGGCAACTGTGAAAACTGGCTGCACTGATATGTCACTGAAATATTTGACGTATGGCGTTGGAACATATGCAGCTAATAACGCTGTGACCATTGCAGCTAGAACTGCCCTCATAGGCCAGCAGAAAAAAACAGGTATTGCAATAAGCTGGCACGCATTTTTAATTAAAATGCTGGAGGGCAACATCAAAAATCATGGCGAGAGGAAACGGTAAGAACGGCATTTTGCAGACGTTTCGGTAACGCCTGTTACCATCGTCAGTGCATTGCAAATTTTTGATGATTACAAGAGTTATCGCAACATAAGAAAGTCATAAAGCTCCACGTAGTGATCAGCCACGCTTGCGACTGCCCCGCTAAACAAATTGGCCCAACGGCGTCTGAAAATGTGTTAGTTGGAATCTGAGAAAGTGTAAACATGTGAAGATTTTCTTTGTCATGAAAATAGTAATCAGACAAAACTTTGTTCTTTATACATTCGAGAGTTAGAAATAAGGTATATATAAATCAAAACAGCTACCAAGAAGTGTTACCGTAAGGCTTGACTAACGTAGCTTATATAATTATGTCAAGCAAGATTTAGAGTACCAATGCCTAGCTCTGAAAACTTGTATTCTCCTGATGTGGCTGTCATAATTGCAATTTATGTTAGTGCCTTGTTGTTAAGCTAATGTAAGAAGAAAACACATTTTGGTAGGTTCTTTATTTGCAGCTACGTAACATACATGCATCGCATTTGCAAGCAAGCAGTTACTTATTTCAACGTGATGCGGCTTTCCACTGTGTCTTCCTGGAGAACAAACGCGTAAAAACAAGCGCCATCCCAATGTATGCTTGATGCCGAATCCTGCGTGCGTTATAGGTGAATCACCAGCACTTTCGCGCTTGATGGAAAACTCTTCATCATTACAAGTGTGCGATAAACACTTCCACGCAAGAGTCTACTAGAACATGAAGTGGTTAATCTGCTCGGGTGATGTTATTGTCAAGAGAGCTTCTTTCAAGCGCGAACGTACCAGACAAACCGAGACCGATGATCTACTCGCTCAACATGCGCTCGCCCATCGGTGGTGCGCAGAATGCGGAAGAAAACAACAGGATCCACCGGACATCTGTGCTTGCCACTCAAGCGCGTTAGATGCTTTGACGAGGTTCTGACTCTCCTCTACGGTCTTGCGCGTTTTTCCATGCGAGCTAAAGATTTTGTGGCCGCTGTGAAAGAGCCAAGCAACTCAAGTGCTGCGCGAAAGTAGGGGCAAATAAAAACACGACGCTGCCTAAGCTTGACTTTGATTGCCGAAACCGCTAGTCATCTGGTCCAAACCGAAGCAGTCTGTTCCACAACGGAAACCGTCCCATCAGGAAAGTACGGACAGCGTTTTGGCAAAGAATTTGCGAAATACTTTTAATGACAATAGAGTGCTTGGAGCTATTGAACGAACCGTGGCATCTTTCCAAACATACTGAACGCGCGTTTAAGTTATTCTAACCTCACGCGGTAGCCTTTCAATCAGCACTCATTCCTACAACATGGGAGATTGACGGGTGAGAAAAGAGGTTTGTCGAAGAAAAGCGAACGTGCGATGTCACTGGTGGGGTCATTTGGGGTTTCTGTTGTGCCGTCACAAGTCTTTTTCCTATTCTTGTTCCACGTGTTCTATATTACCACTTGTAGGGAACTCGCGTCAAAACGCGTTAAAGATGTAAGCTAGCGTATAACCTTCTGTAGGGATGAAGATGATTACTACGCATGCGTCTTTAGCGCGTTTGCATCGCATTTTTGCGCAAAATTAAAGCTCCTGCTATAGCATGCCGTGATCTTTCACCCCGTTTTATGATATCTTTTTACAAGACATCCTTTTACATCATGGAAAGAGTGACTGCAAGGCCTAGATTAAAATCGCACTCTCGGAAAAACAAGAATAAGATTGAATTCAGAAATATGAATTTGTTGCCGTTGATGCATTGGAGATTTAATAATCAACTGCAATGCATGACATTTTGCTCATGAAGTGTTTTGGCAAATGAAATGGTGTGAAGTAAAAAAATGGCTCTTGATTAAAACACGTAGCTGAAAACTTTAAAATGTCAATTTTTTTGGAATGTTCAATCACGTTTCACTGCGTTCGGATACGTTTGAGGGAGCTACCGTGATGGCACTAATTTTATAGCTGCATTGAAAAAAGTATAAACACTTTTTGTCTTTGGTAACACGGTGTCGGACGATTTCTCAAATGAGGTATTCTCCACAGTTTCATGTGGTTTTTATTCGATTCTTGGCTTTTGTCTGCTGCGTGAAAAAAGACGCATTACAGACCAAAAGGTTTTCTTATTCCGTATTGTTGCTAAAATTTGGTTCGTTTAAGCCAGAAACTTCTTTCTAAGAAATGAAGTACTCCAATTAACTTTGTTAAAAAAATGTACACACCTACATTAACACGCTACTTGAGCCTAATGTTGTTTTCACTCATTAGGAAATACGACAAGTTTAAACTTGCTTGAAAGTCGACATACCCTACCACAGCCATAGCTGCAGTATCCGAGTCTGCAGCTCGGCGCGAGCCAACTGCCCAAGCTGAAAAGATGAACGAATACGAAAGCACGCGCTCGTCAAACAGTTTGAAAAGAGAATTCCAGAAACACGCTGTTATTTATATTACCTTCCACAAGTGCATGTCTTCATTGAGGTAAATATTGACAGTGAGAATGCAGGTTAAAACATGTGCTTCAGCATTACATGCCACTGGTCGGATAACCGAAGTATCGCCCATAACAAGAACGGCCTCCTAGGCAATCACTGGTTTTTCTGAACACAGTTTTGCATTCACCGATACGTTCTCATCCTAAGGTCTGTTTACACTGGCGATGCATTTGGCAAAGCAACCGCCAGAATGAAAGATCCTTATTGTTTACACTTTCTACACTGTTCGTAACGTAGATCAACATTGCCGTTGGGTAAACATCTTTTTTACAAACCGAAGGCGTTGAGCATTGAACTCGACGAACAAAGCCTCGAAAATTACAAACAGACTGACGTTTGTTTATCTTAAGATGGTATCGTTCAAAGTTGTTTGTCAGGCGACAACAGAGATTGAAATCGTGCGAACTTATGCTGTAACGGAGTGGTTTGAACTTTTAGGTTTTGAACTTCAGCTTACGTAAACTGATTTTCTCCTTTAACATTGTAATTTTGTACGTGAGCATCTTGTTATAAAAATCCTTTTATTGTTGTTGTCGTAAAATGTGTGGGATAAAGCAAAATAAAATTGTATATCAGTTTAGTCCTGAAATAACCATTCGCATTCAATAGCTTTATAAAAAAAGGTTAGTGCTTTCAACCAGGAAATTCCAGCAGAAGCCATAGTTTTGATTAGCCTCAACTTGTGTACTCTGCATAATAAACTTGGGTGAGCAGCAACAACATTACTAAATTAGGTTGATGGTGTTGAACAACCGCGTGCATTGAAATTTTCGTTACGTTCAACGTAGCTAGATGGTTGTAAAGGAAATCTCCCTCTTGCAAAAGTTAATTTTGATTGAAAAAATTCAGTATTGTGCTTTGGGCAATTTACTCATATTGTTCACATTTGCGCAGACATGCAACATTTCATAAAAAAAACAATCTCCTAGAAATTTTCTCAACATTGAACGATTCAACATATCAAAGATAAGTTGTTTATTTCGACTTGAAAAATCCGTTCGTAGTTCTCTGCACGTGTTGAATTGTTTCAAAAAATCCAACCGTTTTCAAATGTAAACTTATTTATTTCAGTTTTTGTGTTCAGTGTTTTGAAATACGTTTTGTCAACAAAACGTTGGTAACAATTACAGATCTGCAAACCTGCTTTGTCTGCAGCAAGCAAGCATATCCGGGACAGCTGGGACACATCCTGCCAGCGGCCAGACCCAGCAACACACGGTTCCGTTTGAAAGTCATCCAAAAGACGTTAAGTGGAGGGGTTAACGCCAGTATCACCACAAAGGTGAAGAAAAAGTCAGAGACCCGGGAGGTCGTAGAACAAACGCTTCCCGTTCAGTTTCAAACCACACGCTAAGACGCCTGTTGTTCACTTCCTATCAGTCTTACCTCGGTGTCACAAAACGTTGATGGCAGCTTTCTCTTTCCCCGCGTAAGGTAAATCTTTTCCAGAGAAGACACTATCGGAGGCAAACCGCTTTGGAAAAGTCTTTGCGATAACAGTAAATTTGCTGATGGTGGAAGTGGACCTACGCTGTACCTTTTGACGGCAGGATACCAATATTTGCTATATTTGTGTACTTTTTCTTCGTTGACTTTATTAGACGCATATACGAAGTTTTCTGCTCAATGAACCTTACTGAAAAGTAGACTCCTTTATCTACAACTCCTCTGAGCAAAACTGTCAACGGTCAGATTTTTTTCAAAAAATGTCTTAACAGCTTCAAAGTTGTTGGTCAGAATCGGATTTCTTTGCCACACTGAGCTTAATCGGGGTGCAAAACAGTAAAGTTATCGAAATCTTTAATAAGTCTTGTCAATTGTACCACATTTAGGTAGACGCCTTTCTTTTTCGCAATAAAAAACATAAAGCAGAAATGTAAACTACAAGGCTGATCTTTTTGAAGCAAAGTAAATGCCAGCATTGTTTTTCCGGCTTCTTTCAGGTGAGCAGCACACTGCCATGCAGCTCAGTAAAAATAATCTTCTGTGCCTCGTTGCACAGCTAATGTTAAACACACGAAAACTCCTAACATGCGCAGATGGTTGAAGGCGTTATTTTCTTTCACAGACCCTTTTTCATCTGAAACAGGAAAAAGATTTTTCACAGTAACTGAGCAATTACAACGTTTATTCAAGTCGGCCACACGAGAGCCACATTGAGTGTTTCGGCAAATTCAACATATAACCACTTAAATGACGATCTTAACACTCAAAGATTGGCGGATCATTACTTTTCCGATATGACAAATAGGCTGGAAGAGTGCCAGCAACGAAGTGCCTCGACCGAGAACCAACAAAGTGCTGCCTTCCAAGCTACCTTTACCAAGTCGTCTTTGGCTGGGACCTTCAAAACTCGGCAGCGTAAACAACTGTCGGAGCTCGTCGTCCGCGACGACAATGACAACCTTCCGCAATAACGCCTTTGATTTGCTACGTTCCTGACATTGTTTTGCTGGATCTTAAGCCTGACAAAGTTACACACCAGAAATGGTGTGACGTCGTCAGCATGTCACTCAATTCAATAGTACTATGTTTCTCGCTCAAACAAATATCGCATTTCACAGCAGCAGTAGGCGTTGGGGGCGTTGGCTCGGCATCGTTTTCCCTTGGTCCTATAGGGATTGTTTTGACCTGCAATAAGTCACTACGCTCTAACTACGCCATCCACACGACTGCTTGTTCATCTGCAGTGGTGTATTGCGCATCGAGCTAAGCATCGTTTATGGCGGCAAGCCGGAGTGACAAACACAAGAGAACTACAGTACTTATGCTTCGCAAAGTTTCCTCAGCAGCGCGTGGCGCAGTGGCGCAGTAGCGCTGTTCAAGTTGTTTTACAGTACTACATCGTGTAAGAGACTTTTTACAAGCATGTCGTCGCAGCAACCCACACCGGGCTGTTTTTTTTACAAGCTGCCGTACCGAGGTACTGCAAAGTTACGTCAGAGGCAAGAGCGGCAAAATTCTGCGTTCCTTTGTGTGGAGCAGACTACGAGTCAAAAAAACATTATTTCCTAAGGCAAAAAAATTGCCTCGTTTTAGTATTATTTCCCAATTTTTTTACATGTGTAAACATGTTTTTTTCAGCTTTTCCAATATATTGCCGTGAAAAGATTCGAGCAACTGGTGATATAACGCTATATTGATATAACGCATCTGTTCCCGGACCTCTGTAAGGTCATTCGCACGCTGGCGATCGCGAACCCCTAGATCAGTGGTTCTTAACGAGGGAAGCACGCCCCCCCAGGGGGCGTCAATAAATTTCCAGAGGGGCGCAAGTCCTTACGCGGCGGCGTGGTAGACAGAAGATTACGATCCACTGCCCTAGATCGTGATGAGGCCCGTATTAGAAAGAGTCGGCATTCCACAGCCATATTATTTAGCTAACATTTTGTGAAGAATTCGAAACTTCATAAAATTTAAAAGGTGTGGTTGGTTTCTTAACTTTTGTTTTTCGAAGATGTGAGGTTCCTTCATCAAATTGACAGTGTGTTTTATGCAGTCTTCATGAAATATCCTGTAAAGCATTAGCTTTTTGATTTCGTATCGGGACATTTTGTTGGGGTAGCCTTTATCGTAAATTTTTCTGAAATGTTTTCTGAAATATAAATATCTTTTTTTCAGCTGCTCAAAGGCAACTGTTGTTAATGCCCCTCCTGCCCCGATGGCTAAGGCCGCAAGGATTTTCACTTAGCTTTCAGAGCTTACTTCACACCGTCCCGAAGAATTCACTATTTTTCTACTTCACTACGATCAGTCCATTTTCCAATAAAGAAAAACAATTAACATCGTTGACTTATAGCATTTGGCAGCTCACCTCACAGTTAATTCAGGAACTAACTTTACATTTTTGCACACTCTTGAGTGTTTTGTTACCACTGCGAGCAATAATGCAGCATGAAAAAGCCTTACGAAAGATGATAAAATGTTCTTTTTCGGTGGGTCAAATGCTGTAACTTTGCTTACCTAGCTGCGACTTTGGTCACAAGCAAAAGTTCAGGCAGATCAACCGTTCGTAACTGGCAACATGACCAAACTTCCAGAAATGGCTTTTAACCGATCTGACCGAATCATCAGTAATTGCTGCGTTGTCGAAAGCACACTGAATGGTCTCGTTCGTTAGTTTGCCGTGGTTGGTCTCATTCCGATAATGGCCTGGAGCTGTCTAACACGGCATTATGCACGCAAACATCAGACCACTGTTTCTCACTTTCCACGTTTCTAATTCCATCTCAGCTATCGTTTTCTATTATATGAGCACTTAAAACCCTACATTTCTAGTGATTTACTTATCTGTCGAATTACTGAGTTAAGCAATAACAAAGTTGGACTGGTGGACGTTTGAAATCAAAGCGCACCAAGTGCTTTCTGAACTTCCCAACACGGACCCCGCATTGACCAGGAACCCACACACAACAGAAAGGTTTTTTAACATTGCGTTTCTCTGCCATTCGTACAAACTACAGTACTGTCCGCTAGCTTCTCGTATTTCCCTGTACAACGTCAACATGCCGACACAGTTTTTCCAGCATCGGTTGCTAAGCAACACACAGTTCTGCTGTTTTGCACTTGGCATAAACGAAGAGCGACCAAGCCAATTTGTAACGTATGTTCTTGTAACATTTTGTTTGAATTCTGCAGTTAGAAAAAATGACCAGCAACGGACGAGCTGGCCAGAGCGCCATTTAAAAAGCTTTTGCACAAAAAGAGGCCATCTGTGTACCTTAAGGCAAAGATGTATTTTCAGCAGGCATTCGCCCAAACAGAATGTCTTTTCTCGGGGCAGTCATGACATTCAAAAAAAGCGCAAGCAATTCGCAGTATGCATTGCATTCAGGGCCGTAACGACGAGGGGTAAGGGGCCACAATTCCCCAGGCGCTGAATCACCATGGTGGCGCCGAATGAATACTTTCCTCCACACAGTACATTTGCTTCCGGAAAAGACTTCAGGTTCGAATATGCAAGGGCGCCAAACTTGCTTTTGCCCCGGGCGCCATCTAACCTCGTTACCCCTAGCTGCGTTACAATGTTTTGGCGCCCCCAAAACAGGGCTCCTAGAACATTGTGCTCCCTCTACTTTATAGAGGCCACCGGTTCTTTGGACAAAGCGGTTAATATGTGCAGGGGCGGAGCTAGAAACTGAGAGGCCCAATTAAAAATTGATAGCGCGGGGGTTCCCCACTCTACAAAAGCAAAAGTCATATATGTTTCTCTTCTGTGTAGTATGTTCGTCTTTAACGAAAAAATTAAATGCTTGATATACTAAAATTTGGAGAGACTGTGACATCTTTATTTATTAATTTATTTTTAATACGAAGCAGGGCAGTTACAGACATACTGCTCATACACAGATCTTTTAGAAAAAGGCTTTTCTTGATTTTTTATTTGCAAAGTCTCTCAATATATTTTCAAGGTCAATGGTTTCAGCAATGTCATTTTTTATAGATGGCATTGTCCAAGTGTTTAGCCTCACTTAGCCTCTCTTGTGAAATTGTTGATCGTAAGTATGTTTTACTTAGTTTTGGTTTTGAAAAATTTCTTTCGCCTGATGTGAACTGTTGCAGTCATTGTTATGTAGGTCCTCAAAGCAATATACGATTAGGAAATGCTGTAAATTGATTGTCTACTAGCAGGTATTCAAACAGAGTATGAGGCATAATGATACTGGAGCGATGAAAAGTTTTCAGAACTTCAAGCTTTTTAGCCGATAAATAACTATCAACGTCTTCCGTTTTTTTAATAACTATCTCTTCCCTCTCCATCACTACACTGTTTTATTGTGGTATTTGTTCAAGCTGCGTCAAGGTCAGCCGTGTGTTTTCCTTATTTCTGACTTCTGCATACTTTGGAAGTTATTTTGGAAATCTCAGTAATTTTACATGGGTTCTAAGTTGTCCAAATCTACACTATATGCAATGAATAGCTCGGTCTGGCACTACGGTGAGTTACTGATCTCTGTACGCTTCTTTCGGATCACCCAAAGCAGTGTTTCTGCGCAAATGCGCAGTACCACTAGTGAAAATGCACTACTAGTGCAAATACCACTAGTGCAATACTGTGCAAATGCGCAGCACCACATTTGCGCATTGAAATTTCATTATCACGCACTTCCAACATTCCAAATTTAATATCGTATATATATCACATAACCCTCTTACCGCTTGAAACCATTTATTGGTTATGGGTCTGCATGACTGCGCAATTGCATACGCACTAAAACAAACATTTGCTCAAAATACAATTTTCTTATAGGGAACATTGATCCAAAGGTTGATCTTCTGTCTCATATGAAAACATTCTCTTCCTTCTTCGTAGCTTTTTTTTCTTGAAAATATCTAAACTATAATGGTAAGGTAATTCAACAGCTTCAGCCATTTCATTTGTACCTACACCAATATCATTAAAAACCTTGACGATCGAATTTTTCATGCTTTTTGTCAATTGTCTGTCCATTACAAAGTTTTTGGTGTAACTCCCAGAAACTCCATGTGTCTTCCATATGAATTTTTGAATTTTCATGCTCATATAACTTTTTATTAAGATTATACCAGTTGTTGAATCCGCTTGTAGAAGATGTACTGGCTATGTTTTTACTAAAACCTTTGCAACAAATGGAGGAAATTATATCAGCAGACTGAGAGTATCCTACAAAATCCAAGGTCTTTCAACACTTTCCCATTTGGAAGTTTTCTTTTAGAGTGAAACTTTGAAAAACACAATCTTTTTTCATTTGTTGGAAAGATGTTCACAGAATAATTGGAGGATATTTCATTGGTCTAATCTCTTACATTTTATTTGTATGTGCTGGACAACTGGTTTGGTTATCATCCATGTTGATTCCAACTATACACACGGATGATCTATCATTGCATGATGTTTGGAATTGTTTTTTTTTCGGTCATAAGTAAACTTTCCACTGTCTTCTGATACATTGAGATCATCTTCAATTTGGTTAACCGCTGCGCCATCGTTTTATCATTTGTAATCAATGTCATCATTATATTTGCCATGCGCAACTAGACTCACGACTATGTCGCCATTTCCTGAATATTTTTTGCTTTCTTCATCCTCACTACATCGACTCTTAAGAGATGGAGTGACAAGAAATTTTTGATAGCACCTCCATGCGTTTCATTTTTAGCTACCTCAACCTTGGCCAGTGCTCGTTTTTGGCTGCCACTTAAATATTTACGCTTTCTATATCGATCTCTGCATGTGCTTGCCATGTTGTATTGACTTTTTATATGATCATTTTTAGTAAAGACAAGCAATGACAATAATCTGAAAAAATGCATTAACAATCAATAGTATTGGTCGTACTGCACACCTTGTGATTAAAATGAGCTAGCTTCCACCGGGATAGAAACAAAACAACACACATTTCAAGTTGTAGCCTAGTATATTTCTCTTAGAATACAGAAAAGGTTTCAAACCGTAACTCTGGCGCGGGACCCCGTAAGGTGCGGGGCCCAGTTTGATGAAATCGGCCAAATAGACTTAAAACTGGCCCTGAATATGTGAATCATCTATTATCGCAATTCAGCAACGGCATGTCCAAAACATTGTTAAATCTTATGGAAAATCAAAAGCACGATTTTTTGCGGTGTGGTAATCCGAATAACGGGTTTTGCAAAATATTTGTCAACTCCCAGTAATTCTGAGAAAATAGTTCCCTCTAATAAAACCCAGTGGCTTCATCAACATTGTTCTCTGAATGCGATCAATTAACACGAACAGCAGCTGCCTGGACGGAGAGCTGTTAAGTCCAACTTCTTTGCATCACTAGCGTCTAGATGCTTTTCGTCCATTTATATAAGCTGGTTTTGTGTTATTTGCATGACGACGATTAGGGACATGCCGAAATCTTTAAAGACTCGCCTGTTGGAGTGGCTGACGTTAGCGCTCTTGCACAAGAATCAGGATTGCGATTATCCCTGAAGTATAGGCCCATAGCAAGGGTTTAAGGTTTGGGGAGGCAAAATACATTTTTTACGGGCAAGATTTTTGTTTTTATTGTATGTTTAAAACACTTTTTTTATCATGCACGAAATTTGTGGGGGCACTGCTACCGAATGCCCTACGTGGGTACGCGGGCCTTCTGTGGTTGTGAATCGATTTCCACGTTGCGTAATCACCTCAATCGGCAAAACAGTGTGAGAAGCGAATAACCGCAGCTCTTCCGTTATTAGTCTTGTTTGTAGTTGGGCAAGTGAAGAGTTATGATGTTTGCACGGAAATTGTCATATGCTGTCTCAATTGGAATCGTTTGCTTCAGCTAAACAACGCCGTTTCCTCAATGCATGCATGTCGACGTGGATGCACACAACCGCTGTTATAGTCGGAGATGAAAAAAGTCTTCTCCCAGTTACTTTCAATCTCTTGTTTTAAATACTTCTCGTGTGCCTGGCTAAATCTCTGTGTAAGAATTAGCCTGATCAGGGGGAGCGATCTGCGGACAAACTCGAAATGATAGAAGTAAAGTTCAGAGCCGTTGTGATAACAAATCGTGACATGTCTTGTAAGTAAAATTGCCCATCGACTGTTCACGATCATCAGGCTAAACGGAAGAAACACTTGACAACAAACTTTTGTGATTTTTCATCTAACGTTTGTCGTATCATGTCAAACGTTTTACTTTTATAGTAAGGTCTTATTCGTTAAATGCACTGACTGCTGGTTAATCTTTATTGCAAACGCCAAAATGTGGACGTGGAAAATAATTCAGCTAAACAGTCGTAAGATATAAACCATAAATGCTCACTGTTGATGATAAGTTTATAAGCCTCTATTCAAGGCGTAATAGGAAGCTGTAACGTCTAATTTTAGGTTATAAAGGCTCCGAGTTTTGACAAGGCAATTAATAAATGGAAAGGCCTTTGCTAATGGTTTACAAAACGCGTTTTGCAAATTGCTTATCGATGACAAATGGCTTTGCTCAGAGGACAACGCCATTTGTTTTAACCTTTTTCAGCAAGCTTCCTGTTTAGGATGATGAACAGCCCCCAAACGCACAACAACCAAAGAAAGGTGTGCATAGGAATAGCAAATACTACGTCAGTGACGTGACAACGCATCGTCCGCTTCAAATCGTGTTCGCTTCCTCTTTTGCCACAGACAGCAAGCAGCTTCATCTTTTCCATTTAGGACCACAACAATCTCTTAGAGCAGCAAAACAGTATGTGTTTTCCAGTTTTGCAGAAAATTTGTTTGGGCACTACCTAAAGTTTCAAACATTTCACATCTCTAAGTCTAGTGTCAGGAGTGTTAGGGATTGCACTTGTCACACCAGGGTTGTTTCTGGTCGTTTCGACGAGATCGTGCTGCTTAATATCATACTTAACCAAATATTTCTACACGAAGGATGCAGTTTTCAAGTTAAGATACGCACATATGCATCAGTTGTTCTATGCAGAACCTTCTTAAGTTCCCTTCACGTGAGTACATAGTTCTTTCTTTTCACGAATGCAACCCGAAGCAATAGTTGTCGTGTGGGAAAATATGCATTTTCGTTTTAAGTCTATATATTGAAGAATGATCATGTATCCACTACCCACTGCATGTTGCTTGTAGGGTTAAAAGCAAAGAACGTTTTTTTAAAGAAAAACATGCAATACAACCAGCTGATAACAAGCTTACAGTATATTCGCTATCTTGGATTTTAATTATACGGGTTTGATGCACCGCAGATTATCTGATGTTTTCATGCCTGGAGTAACGGCGTGGTGAATGCAACTGAAACACGCAGTGGAGAATTTTGTTAGGTTCCGTGCGTCTGCAGTCATCATCAGATGTCATTCTTGTACCAACAAACTGCCATTCCCTCTCTTCTGTATGTATTAATCGTAACTTTGTGGTTAAATTAAATTAATCGGCAACGTCAAGTTGTTTGTTTAGGCAATAAAGTTAAGGTGGTAAGCTATTGTTCTTTTGGTTGCATTCCAAGAATTTAAATGTTGGTTTTTGAAATCGGCCAATATGAACTCCAACTTATCGAAATTCTTTTGGTGATAAAGACACTTGCTGCAATTAAAAAAAACACTTTTGCGCTCTAATGGGTTGATCAGGTACTTAACACTTGCGAGTAAAAAGAAATGAAAAGTATCGCAAAGAAAATAGATAGTTTAAAAGGCTGTGGGTCACAGAATGCAAGGGCTATTATAGGAAACAAAATAGAATTCTTGTATGAGACGAGCTGCTTTGCAGCAGCTGCTGCCTACAGCTTCCGATCTATTCGCTTGTCTGATCTTTCATCTTGTAAGCCCGTTGTTTCCAGATGGCACCTTCACCCACGTTGCCTAACAGCTACTGCACATAATTTTACTTTGTTGTTCACACGTTTGTATGTTCAGTTTTACTTATCTGACATAGGAAGTTACATATATAAAGAAGTAAAAAGCTTTTCCTTCTGAAATTTCCCTGAGCACATGTTACTATTTGCCACAGAGGGTTTCAAGTGTGTGGCTTTAAGTTTGGAGTTGATGCGCAATCTGAGAGAATAGCATTGGTCAACTTTTATATTGCTTGTTCACGAAAAAGGCCATTGGTAGGTTGACTCAGGTCTTCAGGAAAAAAGAAGAAAAATTCATGTAGTGCAATCCAACTCATGTTAACGTAAAAGCATAAAATATGAAGTGATTGTAACGATCGATAGAGCAAGAGATTCAAGTCATATCACGTAAAATTAAGAAGTCCCGATAACTGAACAATTTCAATCAGATGATGCTAAAGGATTGTTCCTGCTCGGTGAGGGACGAACACTTCAGTACGAAATATTTCTGAAACAAGAAGGCATAACCAGAATTACAGCGGTATGCTGTGGTGACAGACTGGTGCAGAATGCCAGATTTTGGCAATTTTTTCGGGGATTGCTCATGCGTTCTACATTGAGCCTGCTCAGCACTTTAACATGGATGTGAAAAACACTGTGCAAACAGCTCTGCAGGGGATAGTCAAATAATAGGCGGCAACAATTTCTACAGGGCCACAGCAAGTGCAACATGAAATATTAATGATAAACAATCTTTTCCTGGCCAACGTGCGGATCGTGCCAAACACGCTTAATATCTGTGGGTATTCATTGTAGTTTTTTGAGGTTAAAGTTGCTTTTTCGTAAAGAGAGTTTCAAAATTATATTTTTCAAATAGGCGGTATGCTCTGCATGTACTGCTTGTGCAGTTTGAGTTATTAATCAGAAAAATTTAACGTGCTGTATGATAGGTTATCCAAGTTCTTAATTTATATCTTGTAGACACAGTTTTTCTTGTGACTGAGTCGAAAAATAGAGGCAGCGATCGTAAAAGTGCTCTGTTGCTGCAACAGTTGCGGGATGGATTTGCAGGAGCGTAGTTAGGCACGCAGATCAGGATATTTTCTATTTAGGACGGTGTTCACGAATGACTTAAAAAGCAATTGAAGCACTCCGTATTTGGAAAGCGCACGCCTGAGCAGCCAGATTTTATATTTGCCAAAATTGTGGCTTGGAAAAATCTTATGTTGGGCTGATATTTGAGCACTTTTTGCAATAGTTCAATTTTAATTTCGTCCGGAGTTTTCTTAATTTATCTCAAATGCAATGACAGATTCTTTGTCCAGAAGCGTTCGTAAATCCTTAAATCCTGCAACAAATCATGAGTGAGGATATGTATTTATGGATGCAGGGCCGTAATATCACAATGCACCTTGAGGGTTTCTACCCACAGAAAACATTCCTTGTGCGAAATAGGAAGCTGACGCAGCAGCGGACGTACTGAATCACCATCAGAACCTTTGCATTGTTCAACTTCGGAAATGAACGCTGAACGCCATTGACTCTCAAATGGTGGCTGCGTCGCATCAGTCACTGGGCACATCTTGCAAATTTTCACAGCACTTTGCCTCATTCATGCATTTCGTCAGCAGATGCTTAGTATGATTGCTTGTACGTGTTTTCAAGAAAAAGGAGAAGTGCACAACTTCAGATTCATAATTTTGTCAGTAATCTTTTTTTACGTTTAATTTGCACAAATCTTCATGTTTTTTCAATCCCTTTTACCTGCCCTGAACTTTCAGAATTCAATAAACACCATGAAAACATATCGCTAATATCAAAATTTGTAAAAACGTTTCAAATCGTGCGACCAGGGAGAAAAGAGACACAAAAGCAAAAATGTAATGAACGTTTAAACTGCTGTTCTCTTATCCAAAAATGATTATAGTAATAAGTCAAACTGCACGCAGGAGCCGGACAACTCCAAATCAGTTTTAAAGTAGCCAAGCAAGTAGTCTCAACAAGGATCAAATCTTTCAATGGGATTCTACTTGAATAACATTGCACACCTGAGGATGCACAGAGCTACGCGTGAATTTGATTTTAAAAAATTAAAAAATTTGCTGATTGGTCAAAAAAACTGCTATTAAAATTAAAAAATTTGCTGATTGGTTGAACAATTTTCTATTAAAATTCATAAATTTGCTGATTGGTTCGACTGCTTCGCCTTTGTGGAGACTAATTAGTTGAACATAGATATGTGATAAGTCTGAATTACCGGCAAGTCTTGAAAGCAGAACCCAGTCGGTTGATTCCTCGAAAGCTTGCAGCAAACCTAGAGTTGTTAATTTATCCAAGTAACTTTTTTTCCAATCTTTAAACATCTTCGTTTTTGCGTGCAGTGTTTCTATCATAGTTTGTGGATATTTGCCAGCATGCCGTCTAGTGTAGAAGATGCCTCGGAGGAAAGACAAAATGAAGAAAGGACAAGCATGCTGAAATCGAATTACTGCTCAAACCAGGTAAGTTTTGTGAAGAATATATAAAATGCTGCAATCTTTGATAAAAGATTTTAAACCTTCAAAACAATTTTTCGATGAAAAACAATTTTTCCTTCGGTTGTGCAGCAAAAAGTTTAATAAAAAGGTTATGTAGTGATGCAGGTTAAACATATCTTAGTTTCTTAAAGAACTGCGAAACAAAGAGGTAGGTGTCTACGTCTTCATAAAAAATTTGCGTTTTTATATCCACTTTCATCTTTTTGCAGCGATTCAAACTTACACATCCGTCTTCAATAGTTGTAAGCCACAGTAGTGACGTGCTCTAGTGAATACATTGAAATTTATTTAACAGGAAAACTAGTTTCGTGTATTTAACACATCTTCAGTCCTACAAGCAGTAAGAATTTTCCCTTCGGTTGTGTTTTGTTACTGCTTGCAGGACTTGCAGGAAGTTTTCTTACTTCCTCCAACCACCTCAAATTTTCCGTCAATATTCTACGTTTTTAATTGAACAAACTTGGACCGAAGTAATCACTTTCTCTCCGTAGAAAGGTGGTTCACATGATTTTTTAATGAGATCATCCCTCCCACCACAACTAAATTGTCTGATAGACAATAGACATCGCCTTCTTCATTACGTCCTTAATAATTGTTGCGTCATTTAACAGAAGCTTTTCGTGTGTATGAAGTGAAGTAAATCTGCAACCCCTCATCTCTTTATCATCGTATATGTGCTCGTCATCATTGAACCATCAAATTTCTACTCGTCATCACCATTTCATATAAACGATTGTTGCTGTCACAGCTGGATCGACTTCCTCATAACAAACTCTCTTGTTTATACGAAACGACACACCTGAACAGCTGGCAACTATATGGTGGCCTTGGTGCTGCGTTACCAGAATTAGGAATGTTGAGCTGCGTGACTGTCCGCTCATAACAGGCTAAGCTCCGTTATGTATTGAGTAGAGTTAAGGCCGATCTACACTGAGGACGTGCCAGGCGTTGCCAGGCGTAATCCTTTGTGTATTTGGTTGTGTCGGGTAATTCTGCGCTCGTGCACGGCTCGGCACGGCAACTCCTGGGCGCAATAAAACAAACAAAGAATCGTGCGCGGCTACTCCTGGCAACTTCTCAGTGTAAATTGGCCTTTACTCTGTGTGAATACATGTTGAGTGAAACAGAGACGTGCATCTAGTGGCGACAAGCTGATTCGTGTGAGGCTAGGCTTGCGACTTAACAACTCGGTGAACGTTTCGCAGGATGGCGTCATTTAACTTTCTCACACATGTTCTTTTTGTACATTTCTGTTAAATTAGCTTAATGTCTCGTGCTATCGCGGGCAACTGACTGTGTACTGCTTTTTACTTATGGAGTTCACTCTAAAAAAGGAAAGCCTGCATTTTCGGTATCGAGTTTTAAGTTCTTCGCTTAAATCGCGCCACAGCCTGATCAAACCTAGTTTGTTTTTGCTTGGATGAAAATCGTTTTTTTTCATGCTGGCGTATTCAATGTCTAAGGATGTGCAAAACCATTCTCTCCAACATTTTCGAGTAAGTCAATCAGTGCTTTTAGTTTCATCAAGCGTTTCGCAGGCTATTAGACAACCAACGATATAGATGTGTACGAGATATTGACCGCTTTCTTGTAGCTGCATCTTTTGGGTAGTGCAAACAACGTTGGCTTGGATAAAAAAACTATGATTTTGTTTACTTTGAAAGAATTTCGAGGTACAGCAAAACAAATCTTTCTTAAAGTTGATATTAGTGCACAGTTTGCACTGTCCATAGCGGCATTTATGTTTTGCCTGCCTGCGATATAGTTTCAGTAACTAACGCGGTGCTGAGGTCACACATGCAAGATTTGCTCTGTGTGTTATTTTGAGAAGCTAATTTGATAACATAAAATTGGGTTGTCACAGAGGCACTACGAGTCTTCTCTTTCAATTTTACACATAAGAAAAGCTTTCTGCGCATTTATCAAACTGCAAAGGCGGAAAGTAAGGAATTGAAACGTTCATTTTTTTCCTCTGTGCAGTTCGGGGTTTGATCGCAGCAAAGTTTTGAACATCAAGTCACATATACGTCGGACATTTTTATATCAGAATACAATTTTCTCTGGCAAAGGTGCAACTCCCTTACCGCGTGTGGTACACTTTTATTACATGAGCTACCTCTACAACCATTCTTGTCTAAAAATTTTTGGCTTAGGAGCAACACGAAAACTTATGAATTGTCCATCTTAGGGTGGAAACCTGTTCCGAGATGGAGTTCGTTCGGTTGACTACATCTTGGTTTATGATTTACAACAACACGATAAAAAAGATCTGCGGGTTACGTTCGAGAAGAACCTTCTGGAACACGGGTTAGAATTGGAATATGATTTTTTCGACGAAACATTAGCAAGAGTTTCTTTCACCGACCACAATCAGGTACGCTTTACCTTATACCTAACACTGGAAGACTTCAATAAAGTTCTTGCAACTCGTTATACCTTCATAGATGTGATATAGCATTGCCTTTAAAAAACTTTCAGAGGGGCCGTTTGTAATATTTCTCGTTTTTTGCAATATTTGTTGCACCAGAAAAAACAAAAAATGTTGTTCAGAGAAATCAACACATTTCTGCACATATTTTGGTTACAGTATACAGTAGCTTATAATCTTTACCGTCAAACTTTCGCAACAATCAACTACGTCTATTGTTATGAGTGCCGTGAATAAATAAAAAACGATTAGAAAGTTTAAAATAAATGTACATATCAAATTTTTTATTTATACCCTGCAAGATTGCGTATGCTTCAAACAGTGTGCAGCAAGCAGAAAATTGTACGCAACTGTACAAAAAAAACAGAAAACACGTTGTTAAAGGTTAGACAAGGTTTTGGATCATTTTCGAGCGTTGTATGGCCCATCGTTCCGCCATTATTGCAGAGGTGTTGTTAAAACAACTTCCTTCTAGAAACAATTTGATATTTTTCTATCTCGTTTTGTTCAAAAACCTTCAGCTCCTTTTGTGAGTTACTTGGGAAGAGCGGAAAATCCGGCGTAATCATATTCACTGCTGTAGACAGTATGAAATCTTATTTTGTTAAAGGTACAAACGATCTTCACTGTCCATTTGTAGCTCTAGCAAGCTGGGAAGAACCAAACTGCAGTTAAAAAAAATTTTCTTGCGCAGAAGTGCACTTCATCACTATAAGTAGATAACAGAATTTTCGGTGTACAAAGTAAATTGTGTCTCAGCATTTGTCTTGTGTTGTTCTACACCGATGCGCTAGTGGATTTGGGGCATCAGATTTTTTTCAGGTAACATACATCATGCGAAGTTTGCACAAAATGTAGATATATGGGTAGCTTCAATTTCGCAATGTACAAAATAATGTGTTTAATGATTTCCCGAAATATCTGCCATTGAAATTGCTACTTACTTTCCAAAGATATTATAGTATCAAACAGATTTTATGCATAACGTTTGTTACTTGCAGTTGTTAAAACCTGTTTTTACGGTAATTTTTGTTACTTCGTCAAATTGTTTGCGTCTTTAACCTTCATTGCATACCTTTTGCTTTTTTAAACTAATTGAAACAATAAACCAGGCAAAACTAAATTACAATATTTACTAACAATCGTTTGGCTTTCATGGTAAACCAAACAGGTTGGTTAAGTTGTGCAGCTCTGTATCTGCCATAGGCGAACAACAGCTTTAAATATTTGCATGGGGCTGACCTTTTCGACTTCCTTGCCTTTAACCAGAAAATTTAAATAATCGCTCTCGGTTAAAGAAAAAGCTGCATCTCGTTTTTTAGTATTTTACTCTGTCTGCTCTTTTTCGAAGAGTGCACTGACTTTACTTCTTAAAACACCAATCCCTATCACAACTTTCTGAGTGACTGATGCAGCTTGTCTTCACCCTTGCTACAACAAATGTTTTGATGCGTTCGAACAATAACGCACCAAATCCCTGTTTCTTACGTGTCTCCATTATTATGAAACATGCTAGAATTTTATTTATTTCAATCGTTTTTATTCTTCAACTTTACATGCGAAAATGCGAAATCCAAACGAGAAAACACCAACAAATACGTTAAACATGCCCGTGGGGTTCGAGCGTTTCTGTTCGGTGGCTGTGTGTGAATATTCTGAAAAAAGCTGAAATATATTAAAGTCAGATATACTGGAATATTTTGACATAACCCACATAAGCGCGAACTGTAGTTCGCAGTAGAAAATTTTCTAAGTCCAATCAGGGAAATTTTTGACAGAACCCCGAGAACCCATGTAAGGGCAAACCAAAGTTCGCAATGGCTTTTTCTGTTTTAACAGGATGCAGCTGTTTTCAGTCAGCGGTGCACGTACCACGCTTTCCGTTTCAGCGCAACACAGTGTGCTGTTGTGATCACCTGCACTGTTCTTACGGTTTCTCGAAACTGCTTTAGTTTTCAACAGAGCATCGCTCTCTGCCAAACAGTTACCGAAATTCGTTTTCTATCAGAAACTCGCTGCTCTATCCGACAGAGCTTCGCCATCAGTCTTAAATCACGGTTCAATTTGACAGAGCTTCGACCTCTGCCGTATTTCACTCAGACTTTCAACAGAGCTTTGCTTTCTGTTGAAAGTCTGCATCACAACTGGCCAACCTGGCATTTCTGCCAGACTGTGATCGTCAATGTGGGTGGTTATGTTGGTAGCTGTCGTTTAAGCCGCGTAATTCGAGTTGGCAGCCCCTGGTAAATTGCTTGTATGCTTTCTCGGCTGCCTTTCCGGGATTTTCCATGGTTCCGATTTACGTATTTGATTGACAGGCTCAAGGTGTTAAACTACAACGCACTGCCTACACAGTTTTATTCCCAAAACGATAGCCTCCCTGGTAACACCTCTGAGAGATGCGAGATAGCATGGACCAGGCGCGGGGGACATTTGGGACATTTTCCCCCCCGAAATATTCAAAACATTCCACAGAAATTTTGACATATGCAGAAATTTTCAAAGAATAAAGATGAAATTTTTGTATTGTAATCATTTTTAAGAAAAGCGTTATTTGAATTTTCTTTGTCCTACTGGTTAATTATCTCCTTACAACATTTATCTTGAGACAGGCCATCTGAACGAAAATTTCGTAAATGATTGGTATTTTAACCACAAATATGCTGGAATTGCCAAAACATGGGAGATAGTTTAAAATGTTGTATTTCTATGGCATTTTTTATCCTTTTGTTCGTGTGCCACTTTTTTCTGAAACGAGCCTCATTTTGACCTCACGAAACTTTATAACATTACTGTTGAACCGTGCAAACTGCTGAAACTTTCAAAGTGATAAGAAAAATGTTGACATGTTGGTGTTATTAAAAAAAAGTTTATAGCCACGTCAGGCCGCTTCTTATTCTACAGAAGTGCTCTTCAGCAGGGGTTCCGTGGAACCCTATGGTTCCGCAAAACATGCATGGGGTTCCGTGAGAGTTTCTCGTTTTTTAGGAGAAATGGTTTTTGCTTCAGTATGTTGATGCGTCATTATGAAATTTTTTAGATCACTGTGCCGCATTCAGACTCCAAGTAGGCCAGTTAGTTATACAGGAGGTTGAGTGCAGATAGTGGAGCAAGAAATATTGGAAGTTTGTGCGTCACTTGTTGTTCATTGTTGTGCAATTAAGAAGAACGTTATTGTTGCATCACAGTTATACGATGTTGCCGATGTACTGTTCACAGTAGAGTAGACTGAGTAGAAAGTAGACTCAGCCTGAGTCTAGTAGAGAGTAGAAAGAGTTGAAGACTACAGCTGCTGTTCAACCTTTGTGGGAACAAAGTAAAAACAATGTGAAACCCAACTTTTTACTATTTAGTCGAGCCAGATGAAGCAAAATAGCATATTTTCATATGTGGAGCGAAATAATAATAACAACAACGAAGGTGTTGACGGTAATGAGCAGTGTAATTCAAATGTAAAAGGGGCACCTGATCCAAAGCGGACAAAATGTAATTCAATTGCCAAAATTAGAAAAAGCGACGACACATGTTTCAGATACGGGTTCTTTTTGCCGGATGACCAAATTCTGAATGTAGCAGCCAAATTCCAAAAATGCAAGAACAACCGAGTCATTAAATTTCTTACTTTTTAAGTTCTGTAATCACTGATCATTTGTTGAATTATTATCTAATAATGAAATACTTGATTTTCTTACAAGTAATTCGTGTCTTTTAAATTTTTGTTAATGGGTTGCCATGACAAGCGCGAAAGTATATCAGGGGTTCCTCGATGACAAAAAGATTGAACAGCACTGTTCTACAACATTTTGATTATTTTTGTTAGGGGCAAAACGGTTCACCATTATTAACGTAGTACATTTCTTTAAAAAAAGTTGTGTAGTTGAATTCTCGGTTCGAAAGCTGATATTTTTAACTAAATTTAGCGTGTGGACTGTTTCACGTTTGATTGTTTTCCTGGGTTGGTACCAGTGCCACGGCTTGGGAAAAAGGGTTTAGTAAAGTGTCATATGAGTGCTAGTCAAGTGTTGAACGCACCTACCTACTACACCACTTTGTCTGCAAATGACGCTTCACCAGACTCTTCCTTTTGCAATCAGGGCAAGCCCTGAAAGCACATAGCCTTTCATAGGTCCGGGGGCAGGCAAATTTTTGGGGGTGCGAAGGATTTTGCCCAAATTTCCCGAAACTTGCCCGAAAAAACTCTAAAGAAAATGACCTCAAAAAAACGACTGCATTTCATTCCATTTTGGGCGCATTTTTTTCAAATCAAAGCACTTCAAGTACCATTTTTGCCCAAATTTCCCCCAAACTTGCCCAAATTTTCCCTAACTTGCCTGAAAAAGAACTGAAGAAACATGAGCTCCAACAAAAAGAAACATCTACACTTTTATTTCGGGCGCCATTTTTGTAAAATCAAAGCATATAAAGCCATTTTGCGAAGGTTTTTACACATTTTACCCAAATTTACGCAGATTTTTCCCGGGTTTTAAGTTTTTTTTCCGGATTTTCATCACATCAAAATTATTTGGGGTGGGCTTCCACCCCCTGCACCCCACCTCCTACACCACTGGCCTTAAACTTGCTTCTAAAAACTTTCACGCAACTCGTGTGGATGCCAGAAAAAGTCGTTTTGCCCCAAAAACACCTGACCCGTTTTGCCTGACATGTTAGGATCCAAAGATCCCCTAACAATTGACGAAGGCTATCCTTCACATTTGGGATCTTACAGTAGTTTGTGATAGAAATTCCAACACATGCTAGAAGAATAGGGTTAGAACGAATTTGCAAAAACAAGAAGAAAAGTTAGGCAGGTTTACTAGTAGCCCATACGTCCGCCACACTAAAGCCATGACTGCACTAGTTGAGTACGAAACCAAGTGTTTGTATTAGACTACTAATTTTTTCTCTGTCCTGATCGTTCGGTCTGCATATTGATTAAAACTGAAAAGTTCTGATTTTAGGAAATATTGCGAAGAGAAATTTATCTGTGACGTTTGCGAAAAATTTGTACCACGGTTGAATAACCACGATGACGTCATCGAATGAAATTTCATGAAAATTGACCCCTCCCCGTAATGAAGAGCTGGTTGGGCACCTGGCATGGACTGTACACCCAGTTCACTGCTCGATACTCCCGTGAGGCATATTCATAACACTTCGATGTTTCCACTCACAAATACAACCTTGTTTGATGATTGCGTAAAAACAAGCATCTGATAACGTTTTGGTTCTACTGTACATGCGCCAAGAGTTTGACAATTTACCATTATTCGCTTTAACGCTCATTTCATGTAAAGGCCTGGACCTCTATATTTTTAAACGCGTTGAAACATAACAGTGTAACCGTACTTTCGATTTACAGATTTAAAACAGGTGATTAGTCGCACAACTTCTTAATCAAACATCATTCTTTTGCACATTTATTAAAAAATGCCCTGGCGCTGACAAAAAATGTTTCTTGCAGAGGCCAGACGACTGTAATGATTTCAAGGACAAAAATGGCGTCACTTTTGTTAAGATCCACGCTACTTGGGAATTTCTCTGCAAATGGGCAGAAATTTCCAGAATAAGAAAACCAATTGCTAAAAACAACGTTTTCAACCAAAAAAAGAAAACCAACCGCTGGACAAAGGTACGAATAATTAAAATGTATGGTTCGAATTTGATGTATGTTACCTTTTTAAAAGCAACAAGTGAACACGATTTTAGGGCAGAGAAGCGGCTATAAGCCCAAACGGTCCAGATTCGCATAAAGATGTTTCAAATCGAAAGCGTGGTTCCTGCTGAATAGCAAAAATACTGTTTGTAAATGCTATGATTTTTGTTGATCCAGGTAGACTTATTTTTGAGAAAAAAAATCGCTACAGCAAGTTTGCTTAGAAATGTTTGCTTTGAGACAATCGCATTTTTGTCGAAAGCAGTTTGTTGTAAAAGAAAGGATTTGCCAGTCAGGCGGCATTGAATGCTGCCTACTGCGATACATACGCTCTGAACTTCCGAAGCATGATAAACTGTTTACTTTCTTTTATATTCCCTGAAGAGCATGACTCGCTTTACTCTCGATGCGAAGAAGCTTACCGAAAAGGGCTACATGTTCGACACTCACGAAAACGACCAACCGTATTTCACAGCCAGCTTCGACCGAAGTCGTTTGTCAAAGTGAACTGAGTTTCCTTTATTTTTTTGTTTTTAGTAAGGATAAAACTGCCTTTCAACGATAATTTTCCAGTTAGTTGCTTCCGTCTAAATCAGCCGTAAGTGGTGACTTAGTGGCGTTGGTTTAAGTTGAACTGCACAGCGAGAATACTGGCAAAAATGCATCTGACAAGAAATCAGGTGTTTGCAGCTTTGACGCATTAATTGCTTCATCGCATGCAACGGAAATGCTTGAAGATCTAAGCACGCTATGTTATCTCCAAAAACTAGGGTGAGAAACAAATGACCACGCACGCACTTCGAAGAGAATTCGCTGTCAATTCTTCAAGTTTGTGTCAGGTAGTTTCGATTACTTTCCTCCAGTAAGACCTCCAGTAAGACGCCACCAGTTTAATTTGCTAAACACTGGAATCAAAAAATATCACAGGCGACATATCTTCCTGTCACACGATGAGTGGGAGCATTTTTTCACTCTTCGGTTCTTTAGAAAATCGAGAAAAATGAGTCACGCTGCGAGCTTTCTGACAATCTGATCTCTTCATTCGAACCGTAGCGAAAGTTTTAACAGTTAAATGTCAACCACACTCGTTGCCAAAACGCAAATGAATGCGCCTCCAAGTGGTCGGGACAAACTTTGATGTAACATTTACAGAATTTCTGGAACGTTCGCAAAATATCGTTTGTAGTGTCACTAAGCGGGAAAAGCATTCTACTTACCAAGTCAGTAATGAAGGTACGGTTTCAAAGTACGGTATACATTACCTTTCACAACGTGCCATAAAAAACAAGTCTTGTACCCTAGTCTTCTTTCATGTGGAAAGTTGAGCAAGCAAAAGGCGTGGCATGTTCCTCCAAACTCAGCCTATAGTGCCCGATCCCTAAGTTGGATTAAGTCCTGCTAATGGTTATCATCATTGGTGCTACAGTACAACGCAGGCAGAAGTATAAATACATCAGTGATTTGACCGTGTAGATTCGGGAAAAGTTGCACTTTCAAAAAGATGTTTCCTTCTATAAAAACAGTCACTCTTTGTAGTCTTTGCTTAGTAACAGTTTAGGTAGAAATGCCAAGTGACGATTAATTCAACCCTCGTTTAGTACTTGCACTGCAAACAATGAGAAATACGAGAGAGCTTGAGAATGGTTCTTCACAAACGTAATCTGCACGAAAAGCGACATTATTCCTGTTCTATACAAAAAATATTAAGAAATCATTTACCAAAACACTTTTAGAGTTGCAAGTAAGCTGTGTTTATAAAAGACTGGCAAACCTGCAAAGATGTAGCAAACCTGTCGTGAAGCTCATCGAATATGAAACCACCTCAATGTAAAAGCAAATGAAACAAAACTGGGTGCAAGTTCTCTCGTTTCTTGATTCTGACGTATCGAAATCTTGAAGAAGCTACAGTAGAAGCCACTTTCACAGAATTACTGCCAGGATTGGCTGAGATATTCTTTTCTATTAAACATTTGCCTGCTGCTTCTACTCAGCATTGCCAAGCAAAAAGCTAACCATCAACCATCACAAAAAATATGAAACAGCATTATCGAAATTAGCTCCTCATCGTGTTATGGCTCAAACGCTCTATAGGAACTGCGCTTAGGGTATATTTTGCTTGACAAATAAACGTTACCATCCCTGCTGATACCAGTCTGAACTTGACCACTCAACAACTTCTTATTTTGTAGATTTCTTATTGAGAATCAAGACACCTTCTTCACTAAAGCTGAACGCTTCAGACTGGTGAGCATAATTTTCTATAAATTGGGCAGTTTTTTGATAATGTTTCTGCTGGGTGTAAACAACAATGGTTTTCTAAAAAGTACCAGAACTTTTATGACAAAGCTTCGTAAAAACGACCAGAGTTTGTAGGAGAAATCGTTTTTGCAATAAACGTAATGTATCTTTTGACAAACAAAAATACTTTTTAAAGCTTTTTCGCCATCTTCAGCTAGCTTGATAACATTTTCTTAAACTTATTCCTTGAATTACAAGGTTTACTTGCAGATTGTACCTAACCGTTGAACACGTTGTAGTAAAGCTTTCGCAAATTTCCTCAACTTCACTTTGAATTGTAACCTGCTGATAATATACAAATATGCAAGCTTACCAATATCACTAGATTTCGTAGGCTTGTTTCGATGCACTGTTCATCAACTGAGGTGTAGGCTATAACTGAAACCGCAGCAAGGGACACTTCCACCGAGAAAACTTGCACATCAAGCCAAAATACATGGAAAAGCAACATATTTGAGCCTGATTCTGAAACGCGTAAAGGCATTACACACGTGACAAACATGGAAAAACTGCTTGACCACGAAAGAGTACATCCAAACGAGTTTTAATAAATGGGCTTTTTCCAGGTCAACAGCGTGCTGAAGTTAACAAAGTTTGGTTTTGAGGAAAAAGTGGGCATTCACAATCTCAAGGCCTGTGAAGCTTATTTGGCCTCATACCCACCTCATGATGGTCCTTGGAAATTACCAAAGCTTGATAAAGGGTCTAGTAAGTTGCCGCACGATTAAAACTAGCACGATTTCCTTGAAAATATAAAAGTTTAAATCGGTAACATGTATCTTTGGAGCTTAAGGTTTTATCTTGGCTGCCCAGTGCATTTTCGTGCTTTTAAATAAAATTTAACCTTGATTCTTAGCTCCCATTTAAATCTTGAAAGTGTAAGCCTGCGATGCAAAGCAAGAAAAACCAAACAAAATGTCATTGAAATAAACTAAAAATTTTGTGTCTAACAATTCTTTCAGTACGCTCTCCATAATAGTCCATAATATACTTAGTATTGGAACCCTGATAAATTTTAACTAAGGATTCGTTGGCATTTTGCAGGCCAATAATTTTACTTTGACCTTTGATCAATTTAGAAGTCGACAACTGTAAGCTCAAACCAATGTTTTGTGTTCACCGATGCAAACAAGCTTTCTCCGTGTTCCAGAGCAAAGTTGGAAATTTCATTTGTAACAAGCTGATAAAAACAAATCTCTTTCTACGCAGGTGAAAAGATTTTGCTAAATGAAAGGCAAACTTTGTACTGGCTTTGGGGTCGGGCAGGAGCTTGGATGTATAGTCAACCGCTGGAGATGATCAGGTTGGAAAAATATCACACAAAGCAAAACTTTTGCTAAGCAATGTGACTTTTATAACAGGCGTTTAATTTTCAATTTTCAAGTCGTTTCTAAAATGTGCATTTCAGGTTAAATACTTTTACTGAGTTTTTAACGTTGAAGAAAAAAGTAAGGAAGTTTCTCCATATAAGAAAAGATTAAGACTACTGTATTCCTATGGAGTTTTATCGTGATTGAATCAATATTACAGGTTTTCTATATATCAGCGTTTTTCTAAATACCGGTAACTGTTTTGATTTGCAGGCGGTACTTTGGTGAGAAAATCGGGATTTATTTTGCCTGGCTTGGATTCTACACCCAAATGCTGGTTCCCGCTGCAGTCCTGGGTCTGTTGAACTTCCTTTACGGATTGGCATCTTTCACTGCGGACGACGTGCAGTAAGTGAATGCTTAATGTCTTTATTTTTCGTATTTGTCTTCCTATAGCTGCCAAATCTCTATATTTGTCTTCCTAACTGCTAAGTGCAATAAGTGGAATCGGCTTAACCTCTTTATTTTTCGCTACGGATTTAAATGTGAAGTACATAGCAAACTGAATGGATGTTATAAAAAATGCTAACATTCTTCCTCACTGTGCAGTTCGCTTGAGAATAAAACGTTAATCGGGTTGATATGTTTTTGTAATCAATATTTTTTTAAATGACGGTTTTTCTTCTTTGTCTTTCTCTATCAAATTTTTTTAAATTAATTTCAGCGTTTCGTTTTCTACCAAGTCGTTTATAGTAATTCATCCAGCGTTTTCGTTTAGTGTCGATGTTGGTCTGGTATCACGTGATCAACAATAGCTCTTTTTGCGCTTGACGCGTGATCAACTCTCAAGAAAAATTTAGTCAAATTGCGAGCGTTGTCGTTGTTGCTGTCTGGCACGTGATGATTTGCACATAACGTTATAACCGTCTTCTGCATCAAAATTTACGTTGTTTGCTTGAACGTGATGGATGTTTCCTTGAGGGAAGCAAGATCTGTTTCTTTGATTTCATTGCTTGGAAACTTCTATTGACTTTTTGTTGAATGAATGGTTGAAATTGTCACATACTCCTGGTGTGTTGCGCTTGTTGATTTATAAGTAAATCCGACGTTAGCTAAAGCTGCCATTATCAACGAAGACACTGTAAACCCAAGTTTTGCCAAATGTTGCGTACAAGTAATTATTTTCGTATTTTCTGTTCGTTACACCACAACCCTGCTCTGTCAGTACGCAACCGGCATGGTTGTTTTAAACAAATTCGGTGAATTTCGTAAAAGAACTGCCAACGAGCTTCAAGCTTTTATAGGAAACAAATCTGCAATTCCAATGCACTCATATGCCCGCTCTGCGATTACTGCTCCTTTAAACCTCTCAACCAATCCTGCTTGTACAGTCAAATCAGCTACATCTTTGACAACAATTTTACAGTAGCCTTCTCCTTCATCATGGCTTTGTGGGGTAAGCATAGGATAAGCTTTTTATAACATTTTTAATAACTTTATGAATACAAGTCAGAACATTTCCACGGTTTGCTCATTTGCGTTTGCTGCACAAGTGTAATGGATTGACATCAGACTAACTTCACGAAACAGAAGCCCAGCTGAGGAATAGCGTATCTCTCCAACCAAACACAAAGTTTTATTTTACAGAAAAATATAATATGACATTCTATTTTTAGAGGAAGCCTTAAAAAATAAGTTCACTTCGTAATCTATCTCGAATGTATTTCTTAAAGGCCCTCGTGGACAAAGATGTAAGAAAGACCTTTGCAGACAGCGTTCTGCCCTATTTTGAGAGCTTCCATGCTATCTCAAGCACAAGTGGCAGAGATGGGATGTTTACGAAGAGTTCACAGCGTGACACTTTGCGGCAAATGTGCAGCTGCAAAATTAATGAAATCTCGAATGTCGAGCGATTTCTTCTCCAAATAGAGAAGATCCCAGCTAAGCTGGTTCGGCCATGAGTCCAGAATGTCCTCAGAAAGATTGACGAGGCAAATCCTGCTGGCTATACCCACGGGAAAGATGCCCAGAGATCGACCCAGAACGAGGTGGCGGGATTGCATCTCCCGTGCAGGTCCCCTGTTGTTATGGAGCCAACAGAGTTTTTAGAGATTACTGAAAATCGTGGGGTGTTTTGAGTCTTCCTGGGCACCCGCAAATTTCTCCACAGAAAATGTAGGTGTGATAATGAATGAAAGAACGTTTTCTTGATCTGAACAAAAAACTGAATTTGGTTTAGATTCACGCATTTCTTTTCAAATATTTGACTCTCTTCTTACTTAATTGGCATTCATTAATAATACTCAGAATGGTTTGATGTTTCTTCTTTGATAAACTACTCCAACAATATTTAGCCTGATCTATTTATTCACGTGTTTACTGCCCGGGATGTGGATCTGAATTCTTCACTGATCAGTCAAAATTGTACTTACTACCCTTCGCCACCAACAATTTCGCCGGAATGTTGCCGAGTTTGAAAAGAAATTCAAACATCTTTTTCGAAAAAGAAGTGCTTGGAATTTCTTCCGACAAACAAATATAGAAGTAATATTTTGATGGTGACAGACTTTTTGAAAAGGAAAGTACATTTTGCAAAACTAAGATTTTCCACAGCAGTTTCAGTTGGATAAAATATTACGTTTGTTGTTCAACTCTTTGATCTGTTGTCAGTTGATATTTAGACGAGCAAGAAAAAATATCTAAAGTTTCATTCCAAAAAATGGAATGCTTTAAACATTTTTGGTAAATAATATTAAAACTTTTACCATGAATTTCTGAATGTTTTAAGTTCAAACGCGCTTCATTTTCAGCAACATTTTTCCTTGAATTTTGGAAACGAAAGAAAGAGAAATATGCTTACTTATGGGACACAAATGACATCAGTCAAGAAGAGGTGGGTTTGAAATTTAAACGCTACTTACGAAACGGCTCTGAGCTTGATTTCAGCAAATTTTCTTATTGGTGAAGATTGCGGCAGTGTTTGCTACGTTTATGGAATGTTAGCGGAATGCGCACAAAACGTCAAGGTTTTTGTCAAGAATTTCTTGGTGATGCTCTTTGATTTGAAAGGACGTTAATTCAAGGTTGTCCTCAGTTTTCTATAAATGCATCAAAAACGATATGCATGGCTTTTAGAGCATTTATTCTCATTAACTGATGCCGTGGCTTACGAAAAATAAGTTTTATACTTGATATTGGGGGGCGGAACTTCGCGGCAGGCCAAAGTATGAAATTTGCTTCTTGCCGGGGCGGTTGAGGTGAACACTCTGCCCAAGGATGGCTACGGCGATTCAATCAGTGACCGCGGATTGAACATCCAACTTTTCAATTGAGAGCGCGCACTCTACCACTGCGCTCTCGTCGCTTGCTACTAGTTGTCAGAATCGTGTTCGCGTTTAAGTGAAACAATGAAATAATCACTTGAAAGATTTCCATTTTTTTGTTCTCATTTGAAAAGTCTTTGCACAAGTCGCGGCGAGACAAATTGCATTTTGACAGTCAATCCCATTAAATAGCAAGTCACCTGGTTCTCCGCGAAGTTAAGTAGATTTTTATATTACAATAATAACATTCCTTTTGCATTTGGTAGGGCCTTGTAAGACCAGAATACGAAATGGCGGCCAACAAAACGAAACTTAATCCGGTTACCGAGAAAGAAGAACCTTATGTCTCTTCCAAGATAAGAATGCAAAGGATAGCGTGGTCGTGCTCTACTTTGCTCTTTATGGTAAAAAATGTTAAGTTTATCGCTTTTGTCAACTTTGCTCATACACTCCCCGCTGGCTTAGATTGGTGTTTTAAACGTTACTGGTTGTGTCAACGTTTTTGTTCATAAAAACTGTAAATGTTCAAATAGTTTTTTTTTTACTTTTACGTTACTGCAGATAGAAATTTCTCGTGCTACAGTTACGGAACCACCCCTTTGCTTGTTGAAAAATTTTGAAGATAATACAAATGTCGATTTGTGTTTGTAGTTGCTACTGGTGATGGCAGCAGTGTTTGGTGTAATAGTCTACCGAACCATCTTCACCGAGCTAGCCTACGTTTGGTCTTCGCCAGGATTTTTCCAAGCAAATTCGAAAGTAATTATTTCCACCACAGCTTCTTTCCTCAATTTCATTGTGATTGCAATTATGGATGTGGTAAGTATGATTGCTTTTTATAACAAGCTTTATTTTTTCTCAAACGCTGATAGGCACACTTCTGCAAACCTCTCTTGCTGATTTTTGTGACAATTTTAAGAGATGAAAGAATTAACCAGGTTGCATCTTTATTACCACGCTTTGTGAATTTGCGTGCATGCAGCTTTGTAATAATTCCCCTTGGTTTTCTAAGTGCTTTTAAAATTTTATTCTAAGTGCTTTCAAAATCCTTTTAATATCCCTGGCATCTAAAACCTGATAAAACTATCAAACTTCAAGTTCGGTGTGGTTTCTGATCTGAGAGATTTGGGATAAGACACTAGAGCAGGGGTTCCCAACCGGGGGTACTCGTACACCCAAGGGGTACGAGATTGAANATCAAGGGGCACGAAGATCCTTGGGTCACAGAGCAGCTTATATATCTCTTATAGAGCAATATATATCTCAAATTTTTTTGGGGGGTACTAAGAATGCTCTGACCTGACAAA
>JGI24158J21664_10000280_pt1 | contig 42019 bp, 23 predicted proteins | sample Ectturendosymbi3_FD_21664 | JGI IMG/M metagenome (IMG submission 21664) | reverse complement strand
CCATTCCATGGAAGCCACGGGTTCCATCCAACACATGGTCCGGCGTCGCATTCCTGTTCCTGTTGTGAAAATGAACTAAAGAACGTGAAGTTGATGTGGTTCGAATAGTTGAAAAATACCTTTCATGAAAAACTTTGTTCGTTGCATATATGCCGATTTGCAAAGGCAAACGGTTTTTGTGGCCAAGGAACGGATTGCTTCTGGAGGTAATTATTTTGTTATGTTCAAACTATGACAATCACTACGCTCATACCCTATCGTACAGGCCATGCCTTCTTGTTTCGAATGCGAAGAATCAACATGCCCATTATAGGAATAGCTTGTTGACCACAAATGAACGTCGGAATGAAAAGCTGGTTGAGGTCGACTTAAGCCAAGATTTTCGGTTTAACGTGTTCCCTAAATTTTAAGTTTCCCGTCATTCCAGTTCAACATGAAACGACGAGCGGTTAACGCATACAAAACATTTGTAACTGCAACGTACGCGAGCCACGAACTTACACCACGGTCTTTTCCAACACATGGTGGCCTTCCGGGCAATCCGTAGCGGCAACCTCGGATTTTGACTTGCACTCCCTTCCCACACGTCACCGGACACTCAGTCCAACCACTCCATAAGTACCAACCAGAGGGACCTGGAAAATAAATTTTTTCTCGTACTCGGCTGCCAGGCGTTTTATGTAGAAATTTTAAAATAGTTGAAGGTGCATAAAATTTAACGGTGAATTTCTACACATCAATTTTTATGTTCATCTATATTTTTTATTACGTGCACAGCGATTTGGCAATCCAAGCTTCTGACCATCGATCGATTAGTTTAAGTGAAGTGCAAGACTGAGTTGGCAAATTGTTCCGAGATGGAAATCACACATACAGCAAGTTGGATAAAAAGAATGAAGTCAAAATGTACAGGACGTCCACTGCCTTGTTTTGAGCAACTCAGCAAAAATTGCTGACGTGACTGGTGACCCAGAGAATGGCAGGGGTCGCCAAAGCGCTTTTCTTTGGTTGAGTGGCAAATTCAACATCGCCAGGCGCTCGACGGGACAAAATGTCACTTAGTTATGCCGAATTTTTTTTCAACCTCCAACAAAATGTTCACGTGGGCAACAGGCCAGTTTTGTACTGCAGGCAGTGTCAAACGTTGCAATCATGTCCTCATAGCATTGAAACCATGTTCGGTCGCCATGAACTGCTGAACCCGAAGTGGGAAAACTATGTTAACAAACACAGTGTTGAAAATAAAGAGCTCTTTGGCTCAGCAAAGTTTCACTCCTGACGTATACAAGTTACATTTCAGGAAAACGCAAAGTGGCAAAAGGTACACACGTGAGGGCTCTGAAGGCTTTGGGGGCGGAGCTGTTGGAGGAGGAAGTGTTGGCGCGGCGCACGCTCCGGGCGCTGTGAAAATAATAAAATCTTGAAAATAAAATCGTCATGTGTGGTCAATACTTCAGAAAAGCAAAAGTTGTCACAAAAACAACGGTTGAAATATTTTCAGTGCGTTAGCATCGATCAATTAGGAAGGCATAGATCAAGGCGAGGTACCATTTTTACCCAGTGATTCTCAAACTAGGTCCGCGAGCCTTTTTTGGGGGGGCGCAATTAGAGACAAGCAAACGCGTGAGCTACGCCTGCTATCGACGACGAAAGAAAGTCATGGATAAGCTTCGTTAAGTTGTACTGGATTGCTTCAATGGTTCGCGGAACAAAACAGGTTGCAAATCACTCCTTCAGTATAATTGTTCACATTTATGTTCATCTTCATTTCGTTTTTGCCACTGAAAATGTTTCGAAAGCAGATTTTCAAACTTTCGAACAACAAAAGAATATAAATTCACGTTTCATACAGGTGGATGTTTTGGCGAATCTCATTTTAAAAATGGTTTGTCAAATACAAGACACCAAATAAACTTGACAAAAGTAAAAAATTCAACACGTATTCTCAAAAAAACGAACCGATCAAAAGTAAAACAGAAAAAAACTTTGCTCACGCAAGGGTCTGTAGCAGGAACGGCGGAAGGCGTCGTAACAACATCCTCGATATCGGGAACAAGAATATGAACCTCCACCGGGATTGCCACATAAAACCCTGCGAGTCGTCAAGAAAATATAAATTTCGGATCAAACAGGAAGATGAACGTCGATTTAAACTTTCAGGCCAAAGTTACCTTCTCGACAAAGGTATGTTGCAGCATGCAACTTCTGGCGGCTTAAGAACCGGAATCTGAAAAATTGCTGTTAAATGTTAGTTTGGTCGAATTGCTCACGTTGCGAAGCACTTGTAATCATCAAGAATCATCAGTTACAAGCGTTCCAATAATTACGGGACAGCAAACTAACGTAATATTAACATTTGCAGAAGTAAACTCCAAATATATTGTCCAATATCATCCTTCAGTATATCACAAGCAGAAAAGTTTGTGAAATTCGTCCACCCACCTGACGAGTAGAAGCGGTCGTTGCAACTGCAAAAACATACGCAAATTAAAACGACGAAATCTTTTATTTTACATCTCCATCACATTTTTGTCGCAATCTAGCCTTGGTGTTTTTTTCGTTTGCAAAGCACCTCACTCTCTTACAGGTCAGTCACTAATGTCTTCTACCTGGCCTGTCACGGCCTGGTTTGCGCAAGAACATTGGCTGCGGTGATGACCGGGTCAGACCAAAATATCAAAAGGGAAGATCTAATGCGATTCTTCGTTACAATGAGGCTTGCCACGCCAAAGCAAGGTGCCAAAATGACAATGCAACCACTGCATTTGTGCGATTCGACCAGCCATGCAATGCGTAGCGGGGTAGGTATTGAGAGAGGTGCAGCACTGCTCATCGCACCAAGGCGTGTGGGAACTAATCACGCATTGTCCAATGACAAAAAACTTGCAAATGTTAACTTTTTCTGAATTAACGGAAGACCTGCACCTCTTTGATATAGCCGAGTCCCATCATACACACAACACTCTTTAATTAAAAAGGTTTTGACTTATAATCAGTGTTAACAACAACGACCAGGTTCATTTGGGGACAGTTAGAGTGTTGCCATCAAGCACACGAGTAAATCAAAAAGTATCTGAAACAAGTTGATAGCGCTTTTCTTAGATTAAAAAAGCCACAACTTTTGGTTGCAGAAATCTTGAAAAATCTTAGAAGTGCTATGTGCAACTTTTCTTCTCATACAGCGTACAAGCTTTTTAATACAGTAAAATGCAGCTTGTGAATCATGTCACAGCCAATTACCAGCTGGTACAAGTCGAAAGTGGCAAATAGCGTAAGTGTCAATAGACGTAGCTCATGACTGAAGCTTTTAACGCAGTAGCAAAATGCTTGAAATGCATTTTGCAGCTGTTTACAAGTTTACTGCATGGTAAACGGCGCGTTCATCCCAAAATAGATAAAAATGTCGCTTAGTTTGATTATGGCTGAATTATTTGCTATTTAAAATCGCTGTTCAAGCAGGGATTGGTGGCCCAAGGGTCTGTAAGAACATCAATTAAAGTCAGTTTTTTTTCAATAATATCTTATCGTTCATCAAACAGCTTTTGAGGATATGGTTGTGCTGTTTAAACGTCAATCATTTCGCTTTCAGACTATAATGAGGTCTGCAAAAAATGGACAATTCTTTAATAGTATTATGCCACAAATCAGGCAATACAGCTCACATCGCCTTCAAAAACAGCAGAGAAATTTTGTAATGTGTGAAATACAAGCTCACTGCCTCCAATAGCACCTCACTAGGAATTGGAAACGCTTATTATATCGGTTCCTAGCGACATTTGGCAAAAGAATAACTAAAACGTCGATTTACAAGTGTTTCTAACTTCACTTAAGCGCCATGCACACACTATCAACGCAGTCGTGACGCAATCACTGTTGAAAACTGAACAGTTGGCGTCGTGTTTGCAAGGCGGACGTGCACATGGGTCCGTACGTACGTCAGAATACGACAAAATTTGCATGATTTTCCACGCTTTTGAGCTGGTCCCTATAGGCCATCTTTTCCACAATTTCTTCTGTTTTTATCAGAGCTGCAACACACTCTTCAAATAATTTCCTGCTGCGGTGGTTGGAGGCATATCCATATTTGATGTTTACATTTTTTTCGACTTTTTTCAACTACCGTATGTCGACGTTGGCATAAATGTCTGTTTTCAAATCCTCATGCCATGACTGGATCTTCGCGCAACGCACACTTTATTCTATGAGTAAATCCGCAAATGTGGCTTACATGCTGAAAAGGGCATTTGCTTGATTGTCGCTGTTATTTTACAGCAATTCGCGCGTGCAAATTTACAGAAATTATAGACAACGTTTGCTCGCAGCTTTGTTCCATTGGTGATAAATGCATCGCCAAGACCTACCTGCAGAAATTTGGCCAAATCACAGAATCAACAAAACACATCGAACACAGAATTCATAAGATAATTCAGCTAAGGAAGGAACATATTAATACGAAAAAGGTAAAATTAAACCTGACTTTATGTCGTTTGCAAGTTTTCAAAATAATTGTATGAGTTCGAAACGCACTTGCTACTTTGAAATTTGAAACTGAGTGACATTTTCCAGATTTACAAAATTACATAAAGTGCACAACGCCATAACTAAGGATTTGAAAGACATCCCACCGAACATTTCAAGAAACAATTGTATTTATTGTTAATTGATTTTTCTGACAATCAAAACCGTTGTTGTTCGAAATGTCGAGTATGATTTTCTTGCACAATTTCTTTCATGGTTTTTGTTTAGATCTCCACGAGGTACATTCATCAGACTGCAACACACGCGCCACTCAATCCTAGCAGTTTTGCAAGTATGTCACAAAATCAATGGCAAATGCAAACGATCTTACGACACTTACCGGCTGAAATACGTCGCTGGCAAATAAAGAACTTTCTCATCGAGCATCTGCCGTCGAACCATTTGCCCACAGGTGGTGGGAGGAACCCGATTCTGTCACGTGCGTTTACGTAAAGGCAGTCGTGTTCCGGTGAAGTGTGATCTGGTTCGAAGTAGCCGATGCTTGGAGCGGCATACCAGTTTTGAAAACCACTTTGGCCGCGGAGTGGAATTCTGGCTCCGTTAGACCAGAGCCAAGTGCCTTCGGAGGCCGAATCTTTGCCACCGACCCAGTACCCTTCTGCCCACGTTCCTTCCCACAGCTGATTTGAGATTATTCCAATGTCGACTTTCAGGTGGCGGTCAACAGCGCTCTGTACGTCTGCCGATGGAATCAGAAGCAGCCTGGCACCAATCCTGCTGCACTCAGCCTCGGCTTCACTGTACGTTCGTCGATTGAGGTAGTAGTAGAACTGCCAGCCGTTGTAGATGATCCGACGTACTGCGACAACAGTCAGTGACTTGCACAATGTTTGTGTTGTGGAAAACACGGCGCACGGACAACAACCCCTTCTGCAAACTATTTCGCAGCGCTTGGTTTACTCCTGTTGCATGTCGGTCAACAACTACCCAACCGACGAATTGTGCTACGATTGCCAATCTCTTATTATTGCACAACAAACGCANAAACCCCTATTATTGCGCAACAAACGCACATTGCGCGCTGTTTCTACTGAATCGCACAGAAGCATCAACTGTTCATTGCTCGCTCTCCCAGCAGGAGTAACCATTCAAGCATTACGGTGCGACAATCATTGATGTAAGCAGCATGTGGTAACAATCCAAGGACATCACCGCTAAAGATTCAGTGACATAGATATTTGACGGACAGTACAAGAAGTTATACGATGTTGTACTTCAATACTTCTAACAGACATCTCGTAACCACATGTTACTCTTGTATAAAGCTTCAGGAGACAGTGACAATTGCTTTTGATCATGTTGTCTGAAGCAAGACTAATTTTTACGCAGTGCATTTGTGAATGCGATTTTCTTACCGTCATTGCCACCCGGTGGACCTGGCGGGCCAACAGAATGGGGAATTCGTTGTACAACGTTTCCTGGGGCCACATAAGGTGGATAAGCAATCCCCTGGCCCTCATAAGGTCTGGAAAGAACACCTTCGTAAGGATAAGTTCGAATGCTTTGAAGGCTCTCTCGAGATGGCGCATAACAAGCCGGCTGTGAAATAAACACAATCACGTGGTAAGGAAAAAAGTGTAGGAAATGTTAAATGATAGCGAAAAAATAGCTCTTGTGGAAATACAAAAAAGCTGTGTTAGACATTTCCAAATCGTTTGTTAATCGCAGCAGGCGCATTCCTCTGTAATCAAAATATACAACCAACTTATAATGCGGCCCAGATTATGCACAAATATAGTCGAGAAAAAACTAGTGAAAAGATTAAAACATGTATATTTCTTTGTTTTCACCCGTTTGAAATCTTGGATTTCATTTATTTTTATTTTCTTCTTCAAACAGATGTAAAATTTAAAGATAGAGTCCTATTCTTTAATGCATTTTTACGTAGGACTACGCGACACATGCCACTGATCGAGTCAAAGCATTCTTCGTTGTTCAAATAAATTCCAAGGTTCACCAAAATCATAAAAGATTGCCTTGAATCAAAAGTCAGTGTAAACCCAGTAGAGTGTTAATAACGAATGAAGTGTTGAAGTGCCTGAAAGGAAGCCGTACACAAGAAGTTTTCAACTTTAAACATAAGACATTTGTTGATTATTTGTCCCATTACCCACTGTTTCTTTGATACTGTATAAAAACCTCCTATTTAAAGAAGAAGAATTAAAATAAAGTAATCCGAAATTTAAATAAAAAATGTAAAGTACTTAAAACAAATATAAAATTTAAAATAAAATCAAATAATCCATTTTAAAATTAAAAAAAAATATTAACGAAAAAAAAAATCCGAAAAGTCTGTTTTTTTGTCAGTCTCATTGAAAGAGTTATACAGTAATGCATGATGCCTCGTCACGGCAGAGTAATTACAGTATGTTTCTTTCCTCCAGCATCGAGTAATACATTCAACACTAGAATGAACGGGGTGTCGTTTTGTACACTACCTGATTTTGACTTAATCTTATACGTAAGTTAAATGTGGGATCAATATTCATAGAGTTTTTTTATTTGTATTTCTTGCTAACGATGTGATCTGATCGAAAAAATTAGTTTTGGCAGTTAATTACTTACTCTAAATTTGGCACCCTTTACCAAGGATTCACTTTCGACACCTACATTGCCTGTGGTGGTGGCCAAAACCAATTAACCTTGTTTACCGGTTTTGCTTTTGACACACATTTTTTGCTCGTGGTAATTTTTTACCACTGTGAGTGGCAGCCAGTAGTCACACGCGTTCGCTCGATGTGGACTGTATTTCTACAGTGGGTATCAAGTTAGCTGCTACACCTTGCGTTGGAGATGCGGTTGTGCAGCTTGCCAGGGAGCCATCATTGCGGGAGTGTGTATGGTGCGTTTTTATGCGTTTCTGGGATTATTTACTTTTTTGTCATGACACACGCGAAAGTGACAGTGAAAGAGTTTGCTAATATGGTCCTTGATTGGTTGACTGGCGATGTCGTATCTGACGAACGGAAAAGAAACACGAATCAGATAACTGCGAACTCGCTGGTATCAGGTCAGGACCAGCTGAGCAGCAGCTCAGATGATGAGAGTTTAGGAGATAGCAGTGGCGAAGATGTTGATGGATTTGGTGTGAGTATTCCTCTAGGTACGCTGGCAGCAAGGTCTACTGTTAGGAAAAACAAGACAGCTTAAAAGAATATTCCCTCCCCATCCGTACGAAGAACCTCAACGTACAATGTTTAATAATTGCTATTGTATTACAAGGAAATAAGATGGGTACGGATTGCTTTGATCAAATGAAATACAGTACATGCACGGTACTTTATTCGGTCACTTTCTCGAAGAAGGCAACCGGCGGGTCTGGGAAAGATGTTAGACATACCTGCCATAAACGCAGAAGTGCTGTTTGATAAAGCCACTGGATAAAAATGAGTAGAAGGCAGTTAATCCTTCAATTAAGAGAACCTGTGCACGTAAGAGGTTTCTGTGGCATATTGAGTTGCGCGTTCGTTGCACCAACGAAGATTTCTTTCGAAAACGCAAAGAATGTCCAGGAACAAGATGCAGCAATGAGCATGTGCACCATTTGCAAGAAGCCAACGTATGGCACGTGTTCCTTTAACATCTCAACAGTCACTGACACAAAATGCAAAGCCTATTCCATTCGTGATGTTCAAATCGCGTTATCGTAGCAATGCAATGAAGCCGATCGTTTCACCCTTCGGTAATTTCAGTTATTTTGCATTTTTTTCAGGTTCTTCTTGTGTTTTGCAAGATCGCGATGAACATTTCTGTCTCATATTGCAATTAAAACGCTGTGAACAAAGGTGTATTACTTTAATTCCTTCTGAAGACATCCTACTATAGCTAAGCGTGTGACTTCCTCTGGTGTGGAAACAAGCTATGTCTGCTGGTTATGCTGTGTTTATAACATTGCATAATGTTTTATCACCAGAGCCAATAACTGATATATGATGTGATAAGAGGTCTAGGACGTGTAATAGACACATTTTTACTCAGAACGGCTGCAATTGCGTTGGTGCCATTTCCAAATTCTCGGTAAACGACGGAGAAAAACAAATCAGGCAAACGTAGTGTTCAACCGGACGTCTCATTATAACGCAATTTCCAATTCATGCTCATTCCATGCACTTCACAAAATATTTACCGCGTTATGTTGTCCGCCTTGTTCGTACTGATTGTAGCAACAATCGTAAACGATAGCGCATTCCGTCTGATTGTTGCTTCCGACAGGGTTTCCTGAAAGTAAATATTGTGAAATTTCACTTAGAATACTGAGCTCTATGAGACCACCGTTTCGACAGCTTCAGGTTATTGCAGTGCCTCAAATGTCCATAAAATCTTTACAAAATAATTCTTTTCTCTTTTTGCTGCGCACCAGAACCTGTGCAAAAGATTCCTAATTTTTTTTGTAAAAACACAACATTTTTCGATTCCGAACAACGTTTCCTGGTGTCAGTGCGAAAGGTCGAAACGCAGAAAATCGCGCGACGAATTTGACTTGTCTTTTCAGCAATTTGCGAAAATGTGTTTGCAATATCTGGTAAATGATATAGCGAATCCGTGCCCAAAAACAAGTGAGCAGATGAGGAGATGATCGCGTGGATATTTGATCGAGTTGGGAAGTGCTTCAGGGAGTGATCAGGTTACAGCAGTCGCGACATGCCACTGAGTAAGGATACAATTGAGTGCTTGTAAATTAGATTTAAGTGCTTGAGTCCATACCAAACGGTTGTTAAAACAAGAAGTTAAGAACAGGAAAGACAAAATGTTTGGTAAGAAACTGAATGAGAAGGCAATGTCTGTGAGGAAGTGAAAATGTAAAGTATTTTTAAAGGGTAAAGTGGTAAAGTGGAGTGTGGTTGAGAAAACCTGATTTAACGAGAGATAAAGTAACTAAATGAGTAAACAAGTCAGTAAATTATTGAGAAAGTAAGTTAATGACTAAGTGAGCAAATGGTTGATTGACTGAGCCACTGAATGACTGGGTAAAAGAGTGAGTGAACGCATAAATGGCTAAATGAGCGGCTGAGTGAATTTGTGGGTAAGTGAAGGCATAAGTAAGTGCGTGAAGACCACTGCATGATAAAATGAAGGTGAAAGCGGAGATGAAAGAGAAACAGGCTCCAACAAGGAAGGTGATTGAATTAAAAACCGCTTGGAAAAAGGAACGTGCATCAAGCAGTAATATTGAAATAATGTTATTGAGATCGAACAAAGAACGCGACTCTAAAAATACAAAATCCCTGTGGGAAATGCTTAAAACCTGAAGGGTTGATAGCTTGATATTTATGAAGGAAAGTCAAGGAAAGCCAACTTTTACGAGGGCAAGTCAAGATTCAGTCTGTGCTTTTCCATAAAGATCACTAACATTTATATACAACTACCGTTTACAAAACACTGGTTCATTAAAAAATGCGCAAATGAGCAATTTAAGAAAAACTACGATACATTATCTAAAATTTGCAATAAACTGTTTCAAGTTAAGCTTATTGGTTATTTCTCTAGAAAAACCTATCAAAAGCATTCGACCTTCAGAAAAGATATTTAGATTGAACTACATTTATTTAACTGATAGTTTTGCTGAATAGCAACAGAACGTCAAGTTTAGGCAAACGTTTTCCACATGCAAATTACAATAAAACGTACATTAGTAATCACTGGCATGACTAACTGTTTTGTGTATTTATATATATGTCTAGTGGACTCACCCAGTTGATCAATGCACTGAACCTTTCTTTGACCAGGTATCATGCATGTTTGGAAGAAACTAACCCCTGGCTGAGGTATTATGTTGGTCTGTCCGTACACCACTGAGTAACTCCTCATCTGCGGTTGAAAAAACAGTGCATTGTGACATCACACAAGTACAAAACACAACACTCAGCGAATCGTCTCATTCGTTGCCATCATTTTAAAACAAACTGATTGTAACGAGAGACGCAAGTATGGAAAAAAATCGATTAAATACTTTTGATGAAAGTCTTCATCTTCAGAGAAAAATTTAAACTGTTGTTGATATTTGCAGAGTAACTTTTAATTTCAAGCACACATAACTATAACCGGCAGTCATGATTTGTCATTTAACTTCGCAAGAAATCAGCTAAAACATAGAGCCATTCAGTAATGCTCTAAGTATTTCTTTAAAAAACATCTGAAGGAAATAGGAATACAGTATTGAAACTGTTCAAAATCGAAGCACTGCATGACTTGGTCCAAGCGTAATCTTCCGTCATATCATGCCGGTTTTAATGCAAATTCTACAGACATTTTGATATCTACGTGAAAGTCTGTCGTTTGGTGGTTGTTGACAATACTGTTGCCGGACAACCAGGTGGATATCAGATGTTAAAATAAATAAAAATTTACCACTTGGCAAAAAATGTTTTAATCATTCATCATTTTACTAATGTTAAGGCACGAAATTAGGGTACAAATTTGTTTAAAATAAATGATAAGTTAAACATGCTTCTCTTCAAAACTCTGAGATAGATTACATTTGGAGTAAGTGGGGTTTACATGTAGTTTCAAAAACTCTGGGGCTTACCGCGTGCAGGAGGACGGGTTATGCCGTTAACTGGTTTGTCCCGATAAAGTTATTATTATGAGCTTTCAGCAGCAAAGAAGCCTGATGCCCAGCAGTGTGCAGCGATTAAACTGCCAAAGTTTGAGAAGTTTGATCAGTAAAAATCGCATTCAGTAAAAATCGCATTGATCGCATTCTTGCTTCATATCGTGTGAGAAAACGTTTAAATCAAAATACAACAATAAAGGGAAAATGTAGAGATTTATGAACTAAACCTTGAAAGAAAAGCTTTTTTGCTTTCTTTTTTTCTTTTTTTTTTCGACGCTTTTTTTGAGGAGACTCCTAGGAATGCACTGCTGCTTTGCAAACGATGTTTAAAGAAGGAGGTTACAAATCCGTAATCATAACCATTTTGTGACAAATTACTCTAGTTTTCAGTAGTAATTATTTCTGAAAAAATGCACATATGTAAACTTTTCTTTTCATCAGCCTTTTGTGTTCCAAGTTGTTTAAGATTAAGTGAACATCAAACGAATACTAGAAAGAATAACCGCATTCCACGGGTAACTTGGTTATAACCTCTTATACCGCAGCCGGAAAGTCAGACTTACTGAGAACATGCCAAAGCGCTTGCTTTTTAGATTTCAACCAAAAATGCGTTTGCTAAGCTTAAAAGAGGCTGGGGAGCTAAATTGTTTCTGTTTGGAAATGCGAGCGAATCGCACAAAAAAGAATTTCTCCAAAGAGACTACGCCATTTGCTCAGAATTACAGGGGTTCTGACGAAAATTCGAGATCCGAACCAAAAATGATAAGTCAATTACAACTGGTGATGTTGGTCAGGAGTTCAAATTGCTAGTGTTAAATTTCATAGATATGCATCAGACGAAAGGTACACAAAACCTTTCTAATGTGTGGGATTAGAATGAGATTGATGTAACTCCTCCCACGCACTCGCAATTTGATATTTCTGTGACAGATTCTTTTGTAGCAATTAAATAGAACGTTTCAAGCCATCTGGCATTGCCACCGCTTAACACCAACAAATATCACAGGCTGATAACTTCGTAGCAAGAAATGTGATAACTTTCTACAAATACGGTGATTTCTCTTGTCTGTAGTTATCCGCCACTTTTTCTTCCGCTTATTTACTAACTTCTCTTCGTTTTACTGGAATTTATAATTAGAAAAAACAAAAAGTATCGATATTTGGAGATAACTTCCCAACCGCTAGGGTTAGATGGCCAATCAAAGATTTTGAAGATGCGGAATTTCCCTTAGTTTATTTCAAATGTAAAAGCAAGCAAATTGCCACTTGAAATATTTTATCCGGTCCAGATGACGTTATCGTGACCACCCCGTGACGTAACCTGCCACACAAAATTTTCAATACTACAAGTTTGCTAGCGTTTGATGCTGAAAACTAATTAGCTAAGCAGGAAGTGTTCCAAAACTCTTGTTACAACCGTCAGGCAGCTTTTCCTATCATGCCTTATTAGCAACGCAAAGAACAACCGGGGCTCGTTGAGAGACAACACCTGCCTTACAGGGGTGACAGACGTTAGTACTGTTGCCCAGGTATGATCCTCTGAATGTCGTAACGTTTCAAGCAGGTTAAAAACATCAGAAAAACGCAAACGTTTGTAATCGCATTGCTTCGCCAGTTTCTCTCAAATTTCGATCACCATGTCGTCATTTTTCGCAAAACTCTGCAAGGGTTTTTTTAACATTAAACATTGCTATTAACGTTGCGGTTATTCTTAGATTGTAGTTGGTTGGGGAGGCTAAATGCCAAAGTTGTTTGTTAGCTGAAGAGCTAAAAATTGCTCTTGAAAGCAGCAACTTTTGCATTGCAAAGTGTGACGAAATAACCCAGTCAACTACGCACGTAAAATATGCTTATTATTGTAGCTGTATGGAAAATCTTAAGGGGAAGCCAAAACAACTGAATGAAGTCACCAAGGCTAGAAATCTTCCCGCTAAGTGGTTTGTGAATTTGCACAGTGAAGCTTATAGAAGCAATCCGCCCCAGCCAATCTTATATCACATGACAGCTTTAGTCGCCTGAGATACCTATTTTGAAGTTTCTGGAGACAATTGTTCCCAGCTCCAAAACTGAAGGTGTCATCTACGAAATATTGGGCCTATCGGTTTCATCTACATACCAATAAGATCTTTCATAAGATGCAGTTCTTCTCACGAAAGCAGTTTCGCAGCACTTTGGACTTTTTAAGCTCATTTACTTGTTTCATACACATTGTCTAAAGGAGTTGTTGCAACAGCAGCCCGAGCGTCAAAACGCACGTGTAGCGTTTCTATTTTGATCTTTTTCCTGATAGATGTTTTGCGATCTTCCAGATCAAGCAAGATGTTGCAAAAAGTCCTGTATTTTGAATTGATCGAACCTGGTTTCGAACCAGTTGGTTGTTGGCCATGGTCTTCAACATATTCGGTGGTTGAACAAGTAAGTGCTGCTTGAAAAGCGAACTTCAAATGAAATACTTTTGTTTCTTCACCGCAAAACAATTGAAAGAGATAAATAGATTTTTAATGAAATGAGACAAATCCGCTTAATATTTTATTCCTCAAAGAGCCAATATAATTGCATTTTTTCTCTTTCAGATCGCTGAAAAATTTCATCGTTTTCAGGTTCCTTTTTCTCCAAAACCCGTGAGCTGCATGTAGTTTCCTCAAGACCTCCAAGCTCTTAAAGTAGAAGCTTTTTTGCACTCACTGATTAACGTTTCACACTCAGCAATGCAAGGACCTTGTTTGCTTTTGGCAACAAAAGGTGGCATATACTTCAAACTCATAAGCAGAAACTTTTTTGCAGTCACTTAGTAACGTTTCACACTCAGCAACGCAAGGACCTCGTTAAAGAACAGGTCAAGATTGATGTGTTCAAAAGAGCGTGCTTTGCAATTGCCTGCTGTGGTTGAAACTTGACATCATTACTTTTGGCAACAAACGTTGGCATAAAGAGATCTGTGAAGATCTACTTGGGCAGATCAGCGAGACGGAAGCAATGCGGGAAGACAGATCGAGAATTATGTTAAATTACTCAGTTCGTGGCAGAACCTTCGCGGACACATCTCGGTTGCTGGGATGACTCAAGTACTAATGTAAGTTGGCGCTATTTGAAATCGTGACAGCAACAATACTTTTTGATAACATGATGAATTTGTTTGTCTTCAATGGACCAAGATTGAAACATATCCTTATTTTGAAGCGAAAAGAAGTCCTTCAAGGAAAACGTAGCAGTAAATTCGATCAACGAAAGCTAAAATCTTAAACATTTTTCAAGTCTTGAGACAATGTGCAAAAGTGGGATTTTAAGGATGANCTCACGGCTGGAAAAACATTTTGTTTGGCCTTTGACCTGAACTCACGGCTGGGAAAACATTTTGTTTGACCTTTGACCTTGGACATGGCATTGAANTTTGATGTGACATAAACTCCACAAGAATTGTTTCAATAGTGTGATAATTTATGGAAAGCGATTTTACTTAACCGATCGTGTCGCAATTGCCTGTATAATATTTCTTGTGTGTAGCAATGTAAATTTTGAATGTATCTTGAAAAGCAAAAGTTTTGGAAGAAGCAGATTTTCTGTGGAAACAGGGTTTCCCTATTTCGTGAGGAAAGTTCTGCAGGTAGTATTGAACTGACAAAGAAACAAATCTGTTTGAGTTGAAAAGTTGCAATTAAAAAAAAAACTTTTCAAACCTTTCTTTAGCTCACTCACCGTTACGTTTCCATCCAATTCATTGGGCATGGCGCTGACAAGCATTAATGTTGCGCTCATGATGACGCTTAACGCCTGTAAGTAACGGCGCAGCTCCATCGCTCTCTAAAAAGAACACCATATTCACCACTGGGCGCATAAGTTACTCGTTTTTCAACACCAAATCAACAAAGCAAACGAACAAATCATATTGCTATCTGACCGCTAAATGGCGCTGCCTGCTGTGAAGCAAATTGAACAACTTGCAAACTCTATTGCCAGAGTGAAGTAGAATTAACAAATCATTTGTTCAACTTTTGCGTTGTAGGGCTTTTTTCAAAAGGTAAATTGAAGTACGGTTTGGGCAATCATAGCTCTGCTGAAATGAATAACTGTTGTCCATTAAAACCGGCAACTCTGGTGGCTTCGAGACTGAATATTTTGATTGAACATTTACGAAACAAACAAAGTAAAAAGATGTCGCAGCTTTGGTAACCCCGGTAACGCTCGCCCAATTAAGTTGAAGTTTGCCGAAAAGCGTTCAGCCACCTATGACTTCGGTGCTTTATGCAAAAAGATGAATTACAAAACTTCTCTGGTGCGAGCAAAAATTTTAGACGTTTCAAAGTGTTAGTAAAACCGAACTTTATGAGAAAAAGATAAGCCTTGCTGCAGTTACTTCAGAAAATGTTAACTGATTCATATCATATGCAGTTANATATAATAGTGGTGATCCATTCGAACAAACTGTTNCATTTAAAGTTTTATGTATGACGAAAATATAGCGATATCTGCCTGAACAAAATAGAAGGAATACAGTGTTTGGAAAAAGTTTGTTATGAAACACGAGTTTGGCGTTGGATGGGATTCCAAATGCGGTAGAAGGAACAAAGATATGATAGAAACTTTATAACATACAAACCAAATCAAACTGAACGCCAGGTTCAAATCTGATCAAATTTGGTGCTTTTGAATGGCGTTCTCTCGTTAGATTTGGCGTATATTGAAGAATTTACCACAGTCTACGTACACGAGTTGAAATGCAACATTCAAAGCCTATGCCCCATGAGAGACTTGTCTTGGCAGTTGGAGACGGAATTGATTTGGTTTGGTGTGCAACATGTTCGTTTTTGTGTCAAAGCTACGTTTGTAACGTTTAAAAAGAAGTAGATTAATTTACTGAAGTTGGACTGTCGAGTTTTTTCAGATAATTTCTCCACCGACTAAAAATTTGCTACTAATCAGAAATTGACAATCGTCATGAGCAGTTTGTAGACATCACGCCGTCGGGCAGGTCAGCGCAACTTCACGGACAGGATCTAAGTAACCGCGCCTTCCACCGCAGTGCACGACACATTCCGAGCGCCCGCGGCCCATCGCGTGGCTATTTTTCGATTCTCACGTAGAGCGCGACTGAGACTTTGAAACACGTATCTTTGGGTCGTGCCGCCCACGCGCGTTCATCGGATGCGAGGAATGTTTAAAAGCTGGTTGGAATAGAGGAGTAAAAGTGTTTCGAATAACTCTTTAGAACTGCCAAATAACGCCTTAGCTTCGACATAATTTTTAATTAGGAAAAACATCTCATAAACCTTGTTTTTCATTTAAAGAACAAACTGATAGGCCAAATGATGTGATTAGAAAAGAAACGCGACAATTGCAATGGCGTAAGTATCTTGCGATCTCTCAAACATGTGGAAGCGGTTGTTGATCGATAGATCTTGAGATGCTATTTTTGACCTCAATGCAAAGAGTATCTGTTGAATTACGACGAAAATAGAATATTTGGGAGCACTTGGATTGTCCTGGCATGATGCACATTTTGCGATTGACAGGTCTGACCCATGGTAATACCACTTTTTGCACGTTGTATGATTATTCCGTGTTTCTGTGATCATGAAGAAAATCGCTACACATGTTACCGCAAGCAGTTTCCACAGTGGTGGAATTCACTATGGTGCTTGTGTTAATCAGCAACAAAGTCGTTTATTCTTGCAAATTATATTTATAGCCAAAAAAAACTTCCCAAACACACGAATCATGCGCCAAACCTCATTTCAGCTTTTTTTTGTATAAGACAGTTGCGATGAAGAATCAAGCAAAGTATTGGCGGCCAAGCCGGTTACGGAACTTTCGCAAATCTCAGTAAAACCCATACAATGCAGATTATATCAATGAAAAACTTACTCCGCTGAACCTATGATATTGTAATGGTCAGTTTTCACTCGTTTCATCATCTATTAACATTTTCGGCGCCAAGAATTTTTCACCAAAACTACGTTTGGCGCCAAGTGCGTGTTCAGGAAGTTTTGGCGCTTTTTTGGCACCCTAATAAAACAAGCTAAAACATAATGTAAACGCACATAGTGCAAAGACGTGAATTTTTTCAACACACTCTTTCCCGCCGTTTCGGGCAGTTTTTGCCAAAAAACGTTCGGTGCCAAAGTGATTTGGGGACATTTTCGTGTTTTAGGCGAAAAATNAAAATGCGGTTTTAAACAAACAGATTTTAGAAAGCAATACAGTAATTTGTTTCACTAAAGACAACATTTCTTGTTGATTTGAGCGGATTTGGAAAAATGTGGATAATTTTGGGCAGTTTTAGTATTTTCTGCAGAATTAATATCACTTAAAATAAACAACTAACGAAAATTAAAAAATAAAAAGTTACAAAACAGTTCAAAGACTGCGTACATGGTTTTACGCAGCTACCAATGGGGAGGAAAGGTCTACCCTTGGCGCCATACGACCAACGTTACCTACGTGGTGTTATATCACGTCACTGGGCGCCGAAAGTGAAACACTGCAACCAGGTTTTTGTTGAGCTGAGCGTTTGGTCAGATCGGTCTTCCATCTTTTTCTGACGTTCGATTTTCGAAAGTTATCGTTTCTAGGCTACCCTTGCTTCATTCACTGCATTCCAGTCAAACAAAATCAAACCGTTCCACGAGGTTTGCTTTTTGATTGATTTGTGAATGAGCAATGCGCGATGAAGCTTAGTCGATCTTAATCTTTCTAGAATTTTCTTTGCTCGCAAATAAGTGACGTGCTTGATAAAGGAAGCGTGACGTGTAGGATGACGTATCGTGTAGGAAGATCAAGAATGTGTTTCATGTTTGTGTCTATGACATGTTTGTGTCTATGACAGGCTGCATTTACACTTTCAACAAAAACCTGCTCCGTTTGGACAAATACTGGACAGTAACTTGATTGTCACATTCGACGGTTTGCCGTTGAGTAAAGCTGAAGGGGGTATTTACAAAAGAGTTCAAAAATCAATTTGAATCTTATTGCTTTTTCTCTTGTCAACATGCGGTTGAGTAAAGATGACGGGTATATTTATAGCCAAATACAAAAAGAACATTCATTTTTCACTGCGTTTCTTCGACAATCTCTCAAACACTGAGTTGAAGTGTGCAAACTTAAGTTAATCATGCAGCTAGCTTGAAAGAAACAGTGATTGATTATTATTCTGCTAAAGATTTGAAAGTGGCTGCTCAGGAGTAAAAATATTTCATTATTGCGTAACACGTAAGTACAATAATTCTGCAACAAACATAATGACAAGAATCATGGCGGTGCATGTGTGGGGTCAGTGTAACGTATCAGAGCAGTTTTCACTTTTGTCGATTACGTTTTTTGTTTATTTTTTTAGTCAGCAAGAGAGGTGTGAACAAACAAACTTGAAATAAAACAATTTTTCCAAATTAAAACGGAGGCGGCAATTTTTGTATTTCATAAAATCCGATTTACATTGACTGACCCCGTGCCTGCTGCGCGATATGTCAAAATAGACCAAGATGCGAGACAGAAGAAGCATGTCCGTATTCGCTGTCTCTGTAATCCGACAGGGCGGACCATGCTGTGCCCTCGAGCGCACGGCGCTACTTCACTCCGATATTTGCCAACACCCTCTTGTAACACGCGCCGCTTATAGTGACGATTCAAACGGCGACAATCGCCAATGGCCCCCGCAATAACTATCATCACTGGCGACTGTTACCGGTTCACACGCACGACTGCAAAGCGTCTCGCTTTGAAGACGGAAGTGGTGATTGTTGGGAAGTGACGTGTTTTCTGTTTTAACAAGAAGGACGAATGTTTTTTTGTAAAAACGGAAAAGAATGTTCGAAAGAAAAAGCAGAAATGGAAGAATTTTAGCACTGACCGAAATAATAGCGCTACGTCTTATTTGAAGTGAATTGAGCGTCAGCAATTCTTGACTTTGATTTTAAGATCTTTGCAAAACCCGACGACATAAACTATTTCAAACTTTTTTCTAAAATTACCTTTAGTGATGGAACTTCCCGCTTTCGTCGTCTTTGAAGAAATGTTAATCCAACTTTGATCTATTTTCTTCAATGATTTTTTTGCTGTCAGTGCAATAATTCCATGAATCCTTGGACAAGCTCACAAAGTCACAGTTCTAGCCGTCCGCCTCAGCTACGGCTTTAAACTAGCGATGCTCTTCTCAGACACCATCAAAATAAATCGGCGAGACTTTTTTCTCACACAACAGGTTTGGTGACCACAGTCTACCAGGCGCATAAAGATAACGCTCTCCACCATGGCATTGTAAGTGACACTACATCTGCAACACACTTATATAATCTAAATCTCATTACTGACAAAATGCCAACTAACGTCTTTACATAAGCTTGTTGCTTCCAGAGCAACTTGGCTCAGACACCATTGTTCACAAAATGAAAAAACGTTGTCACTGCAAATTTTTAATTGAATTGTGCTTTTTTAAAGTCGCAAACGATGTCCCAACAGCGCTGTGACGTAACAAGCCAGAAGGAGTGGCGAAACAAGTGAACACACATTGACAAATCTAGCACGAAGAAAGAGCTGTAGTTTTGCAACAATTTGAAATTTCTTCGTCTTCGTGCTTGGCAGCTTGACACAATAAGTAACAGTAAGCGATCACTGCAACTTCAGTTAAATCAGTTGCACTCGCGCCGTTGGGACCAACCCGATATGAAACTAAGATTTTAAGGAAAATACTCTTACTTAAAGCTTGAACATTTTTCCCGCAAATTTGTAAAATGATCTGAAATAGTTTAACCGTATCAACGACTTGTAACTGATATAGGAGTTCCAATAAAAAGTAAAAACTAAGCGAGGTACTGTCATAAAATCTTACAATTTTGCCCAATGTTTATTAATCAACATTATTAACAAACTGCATACAAAAATTGAGAAAGTGCTGGCATATATATGCCTTTCCTGAGTTTCACCGATGAACGTTTGTTTGGAAATATTAACTTTTGGTGAAGCAAAGATTTCACAAAAAAAAGTTAAACGTTGAGTTAAAACAGATGTTGACGGGGACTTCCCGATTTTAGCAATATATGATCGACCCGGAAATTATTTTAAATACCATTGTAGTTTCGCACAATCAAATAAAGCCTTACCCTGAAGTGTTCCAAATTACTTGTAACTTTACTTACTCATTCCTTTTTTTACGAGCCTTACACGTTGACTGATTTGGTTTGTAGCTATTTTATTAGCAACATCATGGCAAGTGCCTGTACGTTATGTTGGCATGTAGAAAGAGCGAAGCTAAGTCCGAAAGAAAGGAACGGTTGTTTCCCGATTGTTTGCAAGTGTTGTTACTGAATCAAAACAACGTCTCATTGCACTTGATCTTAGGGCCAAGTTAATGCAGGCTGCACTGTTATTAACGAGGTAGGTTCCGCGCTTAATATCAATCTGAACAGGCATTTTGCTTAAATTAAGGGTTCTAATGATTGTGTGAAACTGTTTTTTAATTTTGTTCTTTCAACGGTTTAAATTTTAGAACATAATTACCATTTTCTAAGATTTACAAAACTAATGTGAAATAAAAGTGCGAGTGACAGTGGGACTCCCGCGGGAAGACTTGACCATAATTTCACATTTTAAGAGCGCTACCACAAGTTTTCACACAATGTTGAATCACAGCGTGCGCTGGATGCGATGGAGCAACAAAAATTGCAAACAACGTGTTTGCAACCAACTTTTTTAAAAAAACAAGGACGTCCCGTAACGTGCTTGCGTTGTACAGGAACGTTAGCGCTAGTACCCTGCTGTACATCCATCTGCCTGGCCTGTCAGTACCTACTTTGCAGGTCAGCAGCCCTAGTTCCGCCGCTTTGATAAAGATCTGCACAGAGGAAATGTAATAAAAGTAAATGCTGATTGAAAAGGAAATCCGATAACAAAATTGCAGCATCGTGAATAAATTCTTACGAACAGGTGTCCAACAAGAGCAGAAACTATCCTAAAGTTTTCTGATGTCGATCTTAGGCCCCTTTGCAAATGGCGCCCCCCACGGTGCCCATGCCGCGCTTGCTGTACGATAAAAACTGAGACAGTTTTGAAGTGTGCTTTCAGAAGTCTTCCTAAAGAACAAAGAAAATGCTTAGAAAAGTTTTCATCGCTCGCAACTCTGAGAGTGGTTTGCCGGCAAGCAGTCCAGCATGGCAAAACAATTATTTTAAACTTTGAAGACTACCGGAAACTTTTGTTAAATAAAAGAGTTGGAACAGGTACGGAAACTTCCTTCGGATCAATTAGATTTCCATTCCCGCCTTCACCGCATAAGAAACAAATTAACCGAAATATTTGTTGATTTCCATAAAATGAATATGCTTGATAGCAATCTTTTGTTCCACACAGTCGGTAAGAAGGTTGGTGGTGTGTTTACAAACGATTAAAGATTACACTGCAACGATATCGCACGTACGCGAATGGTTTATTTAAAACCGACACAACGGACACCAACGAGCTGCAAGCGTCTGAAGTAGAAAAAATACCGCGGTGAGATTGCTCCGGTCAGCAGGAAGCACCACCACGTCTCGAACAACAGTTTTTATGAATTCCTGTTGAAACCTATCAGCGTGTATTAATTGTAGCTCCCACCGAATGGAATATTGCCAAGGCTGTCCTCAATGCATTTCAAATTTGTTGACATGGCAAACTAAAACTATGCATGTGATACAAGTCAAACGTAATGGATCCATTGTTTATTTGGTGGCAGATGACATGGTTTTATACCCAAACCTTAGAAGAAACTAGCAACGCGATCTCAGAGCACTTGGAAAAAATTCAAAAATTTTCTGCGAATGTTCGCGAGGCTTCAGTCCATCTGCATATTTGTTTAAGTGATGTGATTACCCAATTTGAAAAGAACTTTAGTCAACACAAGGGTGTTGTCACCGGCGATAACCAATCAATTTTCATAGACAGTGTTACTGTTGATTACGTATTGGAACCGCATGCACTAGAAATTAAGAAAACAGCAATCATCAGGAGATGGGTAGACAATATTATTTGGTTGTCGTTTTGAAGTCAGGCAACAAAGGGCATCTAAACACTCGCGAGATCGCCCCAGCGAGCCTAGATCTTTCGTTCAGGCAGACCAGCATAACCAGAACTGAAGGCTGGGCAGAATTCCTAGGTTTTCATCACGGTATTATGCCAAATGAGAAACATGGGCTCATTACTGAAGACTTCGTAAAAGCAACACCTGAGCAAAGTGCTTTATCAGTGGACAGTCGCATCACTCGGTGTTGGACATTCAAATATATTGATTTTGTGCAAAACAACCATTAGAATGCTGTGGCTGAACGAATGCGAGGAAGATTTTGTGACAATTATAACGATTTCGGTCAAAGTGATGGTATTTTCGTCCCCGAAATGTACCTACTGTATGTCGGATAGTGTCAGAACGGCTGGGTTCAAATGATGCTTGAAATATCCTCCCCGTCGGGCAAGGATTTTTTGCTCAATTCTGACTAAGCCGCCGTTTCGGTCTTTGATGAATCTAGCAATAATAAATGCAAAGACGCCATATAAGGTTTGTAAATTTGGGTGACAGCGCTGACAGATCACTGCCCGAAACTTTCCTTGCACCACTCCCTCAGTGTTGAGAACAAGGGTACGAAACAGCAATCACTTTTCCTAGTCTTCGTTCTGACTATTCGTAAACCGAGCCCATCCGCTTTGTCTATGTAACTGTGCTACTCAAATGGCTTTTCAACCACCAGCGCACCACTCATCTGCCACGCTAGCAGCATTTTGTGAATGTTTTCAAAAACAGCGACGTCCGCTTAACAACTCTTGATGATATGTTCAAAGCCATATTTTGTGGCAGATCAACATTTTTTCTTCAAACGTTTTCGTTTTCTTCAGATATATTTCATGTCACAGAGCTATCGATTGGTATAGAAACACGTAGAGTATGCTTTTTAGACTAAAATCGGAACTAACGTATTTCTTCTTGAAAAGCAAAAGGTTTCGTGTCTTTTTTATTTATTTACCTATTTAATTATTTTTGCAGGCAACTAGCGGGTTGCAACAAGTGCATTTAATGTAAATGCTTAGTAGAACAGAAATATCTAAAGATCTTTGGCACAAGGTATTTTTCGTTAGCTCTCCAGTGCGCCCGCACTCTTGCTCATCAAAGTTCAAGCAGTGATCGTTCACAAAACAGCAATTCTTTTACGACCTTGAAATTCACAAGAATTTTTGATTACCTCTGAGTCATAAACCATTTCTTTTAAAGTTCCATTCAGGTCCTGGCATTGAGCAGGTGGTAAAGCAATTGCATGGATGGTTTATTGTCCAATGGCATGCTCAAAACACGACGAAGCAATTGGTGCGACAGACTTCATTTAGTCACGTGACACGTGAAGGCCTACAGATCGTCAACGCAATGATCTGTGCGATAAGTTTCTCCGAACATAGGACCAATTGGCTGAGCAGTGGTATGTCTTGTGTGTAGATTATAATATTGAAATATCTGAATGTTTGTGGAAAATGTTTGTGGACATTTGTTTGTGGACATTACTATTGAGCAAACGCTTTCTCATGACTTAAATCATTCGAAAACTTTGTTTTATTCACTGATATGGAAGCACTATGCCACTTTCTTGTTTATCAAGCCGATTTAACAATGGCGCACAGGTACCACGAAAAGTGAAAAAGAAATGTCCCATCTTGGACGCAGCTGCATTTGAAAAAAGCACTCAAGTCTACTTCGGAATACAACCCCTGCGCTTGTAGTCGTGCAGTTTATCAGGCACGAAAAACAACACGAAATTTGGAATAAAAATTAAGGACACAGCACACACAGCACACACAGCACACAGAAACTACCGACTGTTGTACAGTAAATATGAGTTACACAAATATTTTCCAGTGAGTTTGCGACGATCAACTCTTGTAATAAGATGAGGCTGCACTGCGGACAAAACAAGTCACAGCTTTTGCGATTACACAAGCACATGGAAAGATCTGGACCAAAGACAAGTCTTGAAAAAGACAATACGGTCAATTTCCCCACAGGGCTTGGTGACGTGAAGCGCGTAAGATCGTATCTTTCTTTCTACTGCACGAAAGCGTTGGCACTGCATTCGTTTTTATCCTGTTGCCAGAAACATGGCGCGGGAAAAACGGAAGTAGTTGCTGCTGGTAGCAAGATAAGGTTTTCGATAATCACAGATTCCGTCGCTCGGCACTGCCAGCTCATGCTGCATTCCTGTGCCTGTTTCTAGACATTCGAAATATTAATTGAAGTCAGATAATTAGTTCATGCTTCTCACGGAACATTCTTCAAACTGCTCACAAGTAACTTTGTCAAACTGCAATTGCCTTGAAGACTTTAAGAGAAAGGAAATCTTTCGCGCAACTTGTCAACACTTTGTTTCTTGCCATTCTGCAAACGTAGCCCAGTCAACATTATTTATCACGCATTCATTGATAGTTTGGGCAAACCTGTGAGACAGATATAATGTGACCTTCCAATTCTGAAACCTATGCATGTCACCAGTTGCTTGCATTTTACTTTCTGGTCGGCAAATAACACTTTGTTCATGGATAGACATGTTGCAAATAAAATGCACTTTGCCGGTAACTATCACCACATTAACATAATTAGCTTCAAATGGAGTAAAAATGTTGCCACATTCCTGTAAGATCGTTCTGTCAAGCTTTAAAATTGTGAAAGAGTGGAAGACAAACGACGTTTGGATTGTACTTGTTTGCAAATCAACAAAGTGGAAAAGTTGGCGTAAAGTCTAGCTAGCAATAATAAATAAAAAGATTCTGTCTTTGGTCAGTCAAAGATGTAGAAGTACTTCATCAATCAAACACTGGCGTCCTGTGAAAATCGTTACAGGTATAGATTTGGTTGATTTCTAAAACGAACATATTTTAACGTTCGAAAGCTCAGGTTCATTCCTTCTCTTTTTATCCATTTGGTCGAAGCAGGTTACGCCCGGTTTTGCAGCAACTGCAGCAGACTCGAATCGAGTCTGCAATGCAGTTCTTGAACAACGAAATAATTGCTCAATATCAAAGCGATTCATGCGGTTTTGGATCTTAGCACTGCGTCTACTTTTCTATGTACTTCAAATGCTTCTTCCATACCGAGTCGCAATGACAGCATACGGAACAGAACAACGTTGTTTCAAGTTCACATGAAATAAAACTTTTCAAAATTGTTTGGAACCATCTCGACATTTACAGTGAAATTTGGATTTCGATGCAAATCGGAAACCTTCAAAGAAGCTGAAACAAGCATGCAGCTCTGAAATATTTGCTATGAAACGTGAAAATACGAATTAGGACCTGATGCTTCAGGAGGTTTGTTACAGATCAGGTTGTGGGCATGGGTGTGTTTTTCGTCCATACAGCGATAAAATTTTGAAGAAATCTTTTTTCAGTGCGCATGCAGATTAAGCCGGCTAAGAAATGCAACGTGATCTGACAATGCTTTTGCTTAATGACTGCAGAACCTCAGAAAGCTCACATCGCTTGATTTGCTCCTGAGAACATGTCCTTTGCGATGCATAAACTGTTCTGAAAAGATCTTGTTATTCAAAGCAATATTGCATGGATAGTCTCGGGCATAGAATTGGAAAATTTTCATATATTCTTGAAAACAAAAGATAAGGGCATGATGCAACCAAATACTTGTGAAGAGATGCAGGACCATGCAAAAGGTGATTAAAAACCGTTTAAGTTGATTTCTGAAGTATCGTAAAGCAATTTCCGAAAGCCTCTTAAGTATCCACCAAAGACTTGTGTTTCGAGTCCCTGACGTCAACAATTGAATCGTTTCTAAGCGAAATTTTGCGGCTGCCACTCATTTGCGTTAAACCCACTTCATGAAGTGTGTCGGTGCAGTTTAAAATGGTCAAATTCAATGTTATTGTCAAAAATTCCTCACGAAGTTTGTTTTCAGAGATCGACCTTCTGTGTCATATTAAGAAACTGGAAGTTTTTATCTAAAAATGAGCTTTTCTTGAATACCAACGAAAAGATATGTTTGGTAACATGCCTTGTACAATTATTCTTACATCTAATACAACCAGGGGTCCATGGACCCCTAAGGGTCCATGGTGACCTATTGAAGGGGTCCACATGATTTGTGCAATCAGTCGACTTTTGCCATTTGCATCAACTTAAATGCAATGTGTAAATTGATTTTTCTGTCTGATTAATTTTTGGTTATCTACTCGCGTCAACAGAGTAATCTGAAAAAGCATGGTGGTCCACGGACGAAAATGAGTTGAGAAGCCTTGAATGCAACTGAGTTTCTGCTACTTTTATGTTAAAACTCTTTCCGAAAATTAAAATTTCGTAAATGAGCTTTTCAACTCTAAGAGAAGCACGGTCGGTAATTCAACTGTATCAGTTTAGAAGCAGTTACAGAGGAAAAGGAAATGGAATTAATTGGCCTACTTACACGAGACAAACTATTATTTCGTGATTACACCCTGTAAAGTTGGATAACACTCAGTTCGTGGACAGGTTTCTACACGCGGACGATTTTTAGGCGACCCGTGGCTAAATATCAAAATTACAACAGTCTTTTATAGCCTGCGGCTTTATAGACATGCTAAAGTATAAAAACATTGTACACTCTTGCACCTTTATTGTGCCACACGGTGAGCAATGTGTTGTCCTGGTGTCTGTGAAGGTACTGGGCATGTAATTATTCACAATTATTGCGTAACAATCATAAATATATCATCAAAGGCAACATTTCTAAATAGCCGTAAACGCCAAGAGTTACCCGTGAAACGATAGTAAAATGCGGCACTGGTGGCTGATAATAATTGCAATGCAGCAAACAGTAGATGTACAGGACCACTCACGTGATGCACAAAACCAAGGAGCCCATAAGCATTAGTTGTTTATGCCCCTTTGCCTTGTAGAAGTGAACAAGAAAGCATGGTCTTCTTAATATGCATCTGCGAAGAAGTTGCATATTTTACAAATATTTTTCATATAGCCACTCACACGTCTCTGTCTAAAATAATCGCCCAAAAAACAATGAAGAAAAGGTCGTGAACTAAAGTCGTCTTAGTTGTATTATGTTCTGATTAATTTTACCCACCTGCATCAGCAGGCACGGAGAACTCGAGTAACTGAAGAATGGATGTTCTCACGTGACACTGCGTCACGCCTCTCTGTTTTATGACAAGAAGAAGCAGAGAGAGAACTTCTGTTGGACCTACGTGACTTTTGAATGATTAGGAACTTGACCATAGAATTGTGTCTCTGCACGATCAGGTATTGCCAGCAACCTTCGCTTTCAAACCTGCTATACACAGAATAAGTCTTTATGGCTTGAGAGTTCACCGGATCTGTTTGATTCTTCTTTGTCTGTTTTTTCAACTGCGAGGGTCAGGGAGATTTTTGAATAGTCGAAACTGCCCTAATTTCTCCAATCAAACATTTTTGTGTTGATTTTTTGAGCAAGAAACTTGCTGGTTTTCGCAGCAACTTGTCCATCTCTTTTTAACTGCAGGATAACAGTTGTTGGAGCACATAAGCTTGTGTGTTATAATCGAAAAACATTTGGACAAATGTTGGAAGGAGTTTCGTTGTTGGCACAAATAGTTTTTCCAATAAACCTGCATCACCCTGATATGACTATGTCTATAGCAGCCTGACACAACAATCCCTACGTGTCAATTTTGTTGAACTGTAAACAGGAACAATCCTATGGCGGTGGTACAGTCTGAATGTTGGCAGCTAGGATGATGGCAGACACCTGTTATTTTTAGCACACACTTTCAGGTGAAACTCTTGATCAGGATGACGAAGAATTAAACCGGCACTTAAATTATGATGGCTTAAATTATGATGAGCTTCTCCTGGATCTAGCGCATTGAGGGCATAATGTCCTGATTTGACGCATGGCAAGACCGACAAAAACGTATGTAGTTGCTGCTGGTTTTCGAAATAATCAGTCAATTTGCACAGACTTCACCGCTGGCCACTCTCACCTCATGTTGCATTCCTGTGGCTGCTTCTAGACATTCGGAAGATTACTATAAGTCACGATAATTTATTTACGCTTCGCAACCGCCATACGTCAAACATCTCACCAGTAAGTTTGTCAAACTCCAATTGCTTTGAAAGATTTAATGGAACAATCTTTCACACAACTTGTCAACACTTTGTTTCTTGCCATTTTACAAACGTAGTGCCGTCAACACTATTCATCACACTTTTATTGATTAATTGACACTTTTGGCAAACTTGTGAGACAAATAAAATATAACCGTCGAATTCCGAAACATATGCATGTCACCGGTTGCTTGCATTTTACTTTCTGGTCGGCAAATAGTACTTTGATCTTGAATAAACATATTGCAACTAAAATGCACTTTAGTGCAACTAAAATAAATAAAAAAAACTTTAGTGCAACTAAAGTGCATTCCTTCTCTCTTTATCCACTTGGCCGAAGCAGGTTACTCCCGGTTTTGCAGGAACAACAGCAGACTTGAATCGAGCCTGCAATGCAGTTCTTGAACAACGAAATAATTGCTCAAGATCAAAGCGGTTCTTGCGGTTTTGGATCTTAGCACTGAGTCTACTTTATAATGTACTTCAAATGCATCTTCCGTAGCGAGTCGTAGTGAGTGGCACATTTTTTCAAGCTCTTTTGAAATAAAACTTTGCAAGACTCTTTGAAATCATCTCGACATTTACAGTAAAATTTTGTATTTCAACGCACGCAAATCGAAAACCTGAAACAAGCGTGCAATTCCGAAACATTTGCGACGAAACGTGAAAAGTATCCTCCCAGGAATTTTGATTAATATGGAGAAAGCATCAAATGGAGAAAAGCATTTAAATAAAACAGTTTTTTTTCTGCATATTATTAACAGCTGTTTAGGAAATCTGTGATTGCGTTGGTTTGTCGCAACGTAAGAGAATTTTCGAAAATATGATGCTTTAGTGGAGTGACAATTAATTTTCGACAGCTTATATCAGTTTGAGGTGTAAAACTCATTTCTGACAGTTTCCTGCATGAATTAACAAGACAGAGCACCAAACAGGGTTCTTCAATTACCCTCTTTTGGGTATTACTCTATTCGGGCTAAAGGTAAAATTGATATTCTCTGACCAAACAAAATACTATTCTTGAATTGTTTTCAAAAAATTGTTTGTCTTACCTATTTTTTCTAATTAATATAAGGGAATTAAAAGGCATCAGAAGTATCGTAGAACAGCTCCCAGAATTGTTATAATTATCCAACAAACGCCTGTGCTTCAACTTACTGACTTCATTCGCAAGTGCCATTTATTATATTCGTCTAGAACTAAACGCAGTTGAACCTTTTCTAAGCGAAATTTTGCTGCTACCACTCATTTGCATCGAATCCACTTCATGAAGTGAGTCGGTGCAGTTAAAAATGGTCAAATTCAACGTTCTTTTGAAACAAATTTCTCACAAAGTTTATTTCCAGAGATCGATTTTCTGCGTTTTGTTAAATAACTGGAAGTTTTTGTCTAAAAATGAGCTTTTTCTAATTAATAACGAGATGAAGCCTCCAACAGCATGACTAAAAAAGTGAAATATTTCATTTCATATCTAATATAACGAAACTTTTTGCACCCATACGTTGAAAGTGTTTACAAAATATTAAGTGTTTGTAGATAAGTCTTTAAGAGAAGCGAAGTTAGTAATTCAACAGCATCAGTTTGGAAGCAATTACAAAGGAAAAGGAATTGAAATTATTCAGTAGACTCAGGTTTATTTGTATATAAGTGTGTCAAAATAAAGAAAACGGTGATGTAAGGTCATTTCGACAAAGTAGCATAAGGCAATAAACTGATCGATCACATTTCGCTCTAATGTTTTCTAAGCATTTTCTCAGCAAAGCATCATTTTGAACGACTGCCAATCATCAGCTTTCAAAAACGTTTGTAGTATTTATCAGATAACGAGACATACATTTGTTTCTGACAATAGTGCAATTCACGAAAGTCTTTGTTGTTGTGTGTTCTGATTATTGCTGCCCACCAGTGCTACAGGAGTGTGGAAATTAATTGGCTCACTTGGATTTTTTCACGTGCAAGAACTTTGGACAAGCTTAAAATCCTTTTTTCGGAAGCATATCACCTGAGGCGACACGGAGAACTCCAGTGACTGAGGGGTGGCAGTTCTCACGTGCACTGCGTGTTACCCACGCCTCTGCTTCATCACAAGGAGAGGCAGTTCACGAAAACTTGTCCTACTGTGGGGATTGTTTGTCGAATATAAGTTAGAGATCATGGAAGAAACAGCGAGACAGCAACGAAATCGAGAGTTTGAAACTGTTATGAAACTATGTTTGTTATATCAAGGATGCATTTAACTGTATCGTTCCCATGTGATTTGTTGCAATGATTAGGGAATTGACCACAGAATTGTGCCTCTCCGTGATCAGGTATTGCCATCAACCGTCTCTTATTATATGCAGTATAAAGCGTTGTGTATTGAGAGTTCACCGGATCTAATTTGTCTGTTATGTTGTTATGATTCTTCTTTGTCCACTTTTTTCAACTGCGAGGGTCAGGGAGATTTTTGAATAGTCGAAACTGCTCTAATTTCTCCAGTGAAACATTTGAGTTAATTTTTTGAGCAAGAAACGTGCTGATTTTCGCTTAAGCAACTGATTCATGTCTCTTCAGCTGCAGGATAACAGTCGTTGGAGCGTACAAGTGCGCATAGATGCAGGAGCAGGCAAACTTTTGCGGGTGCGAAGGATTTTTGCCCAAATGTTCCCAAACTTGTCCGAAAAATACTACAAAGATGACCTCCAAAAAAACGGCACATTTTTTCAAATCAAAGCACTTCAAGCACCATTTTTGCCCAAATTTCGTCTAACTTTCCTGAAAAGAACTAAATGAAAACATGACCTGCACAAAAAAAGCCTGCACTTTGATTTTGGGTGGCATTTTTGTAAAATCAAAACACGTACAGCAATTTTGCGAAGGTATGCATACATTTTACCCAAATTTTCGGAGATTTTACTTAGATTCCAAGTCAATTTCCCGGATTTTCACCACATCAAATGTTTTGGGGGTACGCTTGCACCTCCTGCACCCCTGCTTCCTACACCAATGCAAGCTTGTGTGTTATAATCGAAAAACATTTGGGAAAATGTTGAAGAATTTTCGTTGCTGGCACATATATCTTCCAATACGGGTAAGTCTGTATCAACCTGATATGATAATGTGTATATCAGCTTGACACAACAGTCCCTACGTGTCAATTTTGTTGAACTGTAAACAACAACAACCCTATGGCGGTGATACAGTCTGAATGTTGGCAGCTAGGATGATGGCAGGCACTTGTTATTTTTAGCACACACTTGCAGGTGAAACTCTTGATCAGGATGACGAAGAGCTAAACCTGCACTTTGATTGAACATCTGATCGGCTGCTGTGAACGGCTGCAACAAGCCTGTGATGCATTGAATGTGGAGATACTTTTTATGTGATAACGTTACCAAAGTCATATTTCTACAAAAAATTTTGTTTAGTTGCCAATATAATTTTGAGGGTAACTGAACAAACAAAGGATTTTTATCCACGATGGTAAAAAAATATCGTTTTTTTACACTAACGTTGAACGATCTTACTGTATGACAGCAAAATATAATCGGTGGATTGTTATTTGTTATCAAATATCTGTTTAAACTGCTTGAGTATGTCAAAACAAACCTAAAACCAAGCCTTTTGAAATCAAAACCGAGCATATAAGACTTTATTTTCGTGAAAGGCAACGTCATATGTGGTTTGCAACACGTCTCTCCCTCTCTCTGTGTCAGACCAATCTCAAATATTTTCAATGCAGCCTTGGGCAAAAACGTGCGATCAGTGCTTGGAGGACTTGCGTGAAAGTTGAAGTATTTAATTGAACCCCGGTTTAGAAAGTTTTGTTTGGAAAAACCGGTACAAAGACAAGGGCCGCCGTGCTTCAGTATTTACCATGTCTGCGACATCACAGGTTGAGGCTGAATTGCTCGGTGAACGGTCAAACGAGATTTTATACGAAACTCTCGTAACTTTGAAATAATTGGTTGAAAGTTTAGTTTGGATGAAAACGAGTTTTGGAAAAGTCCTTTGCATCGTAAGGATTTCATTAACATACAAACACAACCAAAGACATCCAAGGCCTTTAGTTACGTTGGTAACGGTGGAAGTGATAGTTGAAGCAAAATGGTTCCATTCAGAGTTATTTCAAACCGCAAGGCAGACGCGACAAAGTCTTTCATGTAGTGATTTTCAGCACCTGCTTGTATTACTGGACCGACAAACACCGGAAGGTGGACACGCCTACGACACACCTGCTCCGCACGTGATTTGAAGGTAGGAGACGTCACTTCTGCACATTATCCGGATAAACTCTTCCCGTGACGTAGCTGCTTATAAGTGGGCCAAACCCTAAAGAAGTTTCGGGACGAGTTTGAAAGACGACGGAAGAGCCCATGGCAAGCGTGCCAGTACTCACTGTCCATTGACACGATTGTATCAGTTGATGTGTCGGCATGTGTTGCATGTCATTTGACTCACTGACACAGTATTTTTACGAAATCTTCCTAGCCACAATCTGAAACGACCGCCTGAAGACTTACAAGTTTAGCTGGCGAATGACGAAAGAAATTTGCGCGATAATACGTTTCTTTATCAGAGACAATGAAAATAAAGACTAATTTTCGTAAATTCTAAATTTCAGTATTTCAAAAATAAGTATGGCTCAAACGAAAACAAACTACAAAAACGTTACTCATTTCTTACTCCTACAAAAAAGTCTCAACGACCCTGGCTTTTCAAAAGTAAAATTTTCCTTTCATGTCAACCAATCGTCTTGCACAAGTTTTTCACAATACTTCGGAATGCAAAATCTTCTTACATTGGAAAAGTTCAATTTTCTGTAAACGCTCATTTTTGCTACCTCATTTTCTCAAGCAATTCGTGAAAATATGATTAGACTCAAGTGTAAGTTCGTTTTGCTCTAAGTTGCTTCAGAATACAAAACGCTACAAATGTGAAATTAAGTGCCAAAGATTTTCTGCCTCCGGGTCTGTTTTCCCACAAAGAACTTGCAAGCTGACTCGATCAGCAGCTAACACTAAATATTGTTTGTTTTCCTAGCTTTTCTACTTCAGTTTATCAAGAGTCATCATCAGCTAATGACGTTTGTTTATTATCTTTGCGTACGTCACTCTTTCTGGCAGTTTTTCACGTGCAGACGTCTCTTTTCCTCCACAGCAGTGTACTCCATACCGCAAAAGCTATTCAAGTATTTTTCTGTCCATGCTCACAGCCAGAAATAAAGGTTTGTTGATGTTGTAGTTACGTTTTCAACTCATGTTTTCGATTCCCAAACTGCACTTGGTCATGTTTTCTTTGCTCTGCAAAATGAAAACAAGCAGGACAAAGTTGCTTTTTCCTATTTTCATAAAAAATATGCAAAAACGTTTTTAGGACTGGATTACGGAAAACAACGTTAGGGTGGCAAAGTGCTTGGAACATAAAGTTTTTGAATAAGTTTCCTGCTGGTCGTTTCCTTCAACTTTTGAATTTTTATATCTCTGGCATTGAGATCACTCGTAGCTGACCAGTCGGTGCATGTCTGAGAGGATATTTTCATTCATAAAAGGTTGAACAAACAGAGCTCTGCATTTGGAAAAAATGTTTGCGATGTTGAACTTGACAGAAACTTACTACGGATTATTGTGTTAACAAAGTCATTGCAGGTGCGAAATAACTTCGTGTTAAATTCAGGATGCAGTAATGTAACTCTTCCTTGCTTTTCAGTTTTTCAATAAAGTGTGGTGTTGTCTCCGAAAACAGCAACACAGAAATGTTTTTTTGCCACCCAGTTTGAATAGAAGAGGATTTAAAATCGAAGCATTCTGTCTGAAATATGTGATCATAGCATGACTATAGCAATACTGTCTTGTTCCTAGAGTTGGCAGTGACACATCACTTAAAAGCAGTGATAAAGATTTTCGTTTCGTAATTTGTCAAAAGAGAGCGCAGCGCACTATTAGCAAAGTTACGCTTGAGCAACGGACATTTTGGGTAATATTGGTCTGTGTCAGTACATTAACGGCAATAGTGTTAACGCAAGTCGTAACCTTCTCATGAAATTTTTTCGACTTGTGATAGGAGTAAGATAGCGAACTTTCACTGTCCGCTATTCATGGGTTGCGGAACGTTTTTCAAAGTGGGGGGGCACAAATGCAAATAAAAAAAATATAGGTAATGTTTGTGGTTTTGAATTGGCAACTTTGACGTCACAAACATTGAAATATGACGTCATTAACTTTTGTCAGCTTGTTTAAGCAATTTTATGCAATATTTTATAAAGCCCTCAACGACCCGTAACTACAGGCGCATAGCCAGAAATTTTCATAGGGGGGAAAACAACAACTAAGTATCAACATTTAAATATTTAATGCGCCTTGTTCTTGAAGCATCATCCATAAAACATGCATTTATTTGGCGTTTTTTTCCTGAACAATTGTGTTCAATTTTCAGCCGGAAACAAAATGTCTATTTTCATCGAATTGACAAGTTTAAAACTTTGTATTTAGAGAAGTTACAAGCTTTATTTTGGATAAAAACCAACATTTGCTCGTAAAATTTCCTACAAAAGTGCTTGTGAAAATCTCGTTGCTATAAGTGCAAGATCTGTAGTATGCTTTTTCAGCCAATATTGCAGTTGAGCAAGAAGTCATTGTGGCCGCCAGTATGATTGCAGTTTTTTTATTTATACGCTTCTGATATACACTAACACAACTTCAATCGAAGCCGAGTAGAGACCCGCCAAGCAAAATCATCTGGCCCGCAGCCCCTTTGCAATTTGTAGTACAGTAACTGTACGGCCCGTCCAGAGACATTAGGCTGTATTTTCTATTTTGGGTTTTCGCTATGAACCGTGAAAATCAGGAGTTTAGTCTGATTCAAATTCCGTAAATTCCCAAGTTTTAGCAACATCATAAACAGCAAAGGAACGGAATTGTTGGTAGAAAATTAGTACGGCCCGCTATGCCGCAGAGTTTGTTTTTGGCCCGCGACGAGGAAAAGGTTGCCGACTCCTGCGGTAGAGCCATTCCACGCGGTTTGAAAAATGTTTGGATTTTGTAATTACACGCTATGAAATGTGACTGCGGCAGCATGTTTGTACATTACTTAGCCCTATACTATAAGCTTGCTTCCCTGAAACGATTAGGGATTTAGCTAGCTATTTAGAGTTTAAAAAGTATATGATAAGAAACAAATATGATATGATAAGAACAATATTGTAAATCGGGAAAGTTACACATGTCCTCTAAAGTCTAAACAAACTTGCACATGTTTGACTCACTCAGTCTCAGGTTCGTCGCCAGCGGGGGAGCCGCGGGGGGGGGAAGTGGTGCCCGGGCCCCCATTTAAAACCATGAAAGTGGTTGTGTAGTTGAGATAACAAAGCCACAATCGGTTATTTCCACGGCTCTGCATTAAAGTTAAGAAACACTTGTTGCCGCAAATAGACACAAGGGTTGATTGGTTGATTTATAGCTGTTCTAACATAACAGCTTTTACCTCAGGTAATGGTCACCCAAACACTTATTACACTTCATGGTCAGTTTATTGCTTTGATCCGGTTCTACTACCTAGAAGTTAAAGGAGAATAGGTTGTTTAAGAAGTTTCGTTAATTTGCACTGAAACATTTCTTAGCCTTACACGTAAAAAACTTGATTAACTCAAAATATTTTGGTGCAGCTTTCAGGAATTTTCGGAATTGCATTTGCTTCCGTTTCCCCCCACTGGCTACGCACCTGCCTAACTACACCCTATCTATCTACGCTACACTGCAAGTGGAGCACATAAATGTAACTTGTTCTTACTATCTGTGTTACTTAAACATATTTAGGCAAAATTCGAAATTTAAAGGTGGGGGGTCTGGCCTCCCCAGAAAAAATGTGGGGGTCTAGGCCCATGCGCCCCCCCCGATTTCGCCACCTATGCCGCTATCCAATGAACACCTCTGCAACGGGAATAAATTCTAACGGGCCACACTACATTTCAATTCCAATGCTGCACTCTCTTGTTGGTCGGAGAACTATCATCTGATACTTTTAAACATCGTACGTAAGAACAAGATTCCATCAGCGAAAGTGCGGCTAGAAGACGATGGTGATGAACACAGACAAAGCTTTCCAGCAATGCAGTTTGTGAATGGAATACACCTTGATGAAAGTCGGTTGCACAAGAGCTTTTTCGACCAACACAGACGTCAATATCTGGCATTTGCCATGATTCGTCACACGCTTTTTGAATGATTATATACATCGGTTGTTGAGACTGTTTAGCAACTGGCTGAGTTTCCTCACCAACACTGGATTAACAAGCATGTGAAAGTTTAGGCATATTTCATGGCTGTATCTTGTTTCTGTTTATTAACTGAGTCATATGGAACAATGAATCAACCAATCATGCTTCTTCAACGCCTTTAAATCAGAACAAAATTGACTTATCTTGGAGTCAGTCAGTCGAAGGGTTCTTTCAAGGTGGACGTAAATTTGCTACAAAATATTGAAACAAGTCTTTCGTCAACAATCCACTAACTGACAGTTTGCAAAATGCTGAAGCAAATCCAATTAATATGTCGACCTAAAACGTTTATTTTCTCGAAAGCCATAACTCCAGCATAGGAGTGATTTTTCAGCTGAGGAAGTAGAAACCGAATCAAAAAGTTTCAACATCATACTGTAGGAAAATAAAACGCTGCGTTTTGAAACTTCTTTTTTATTTCCTCGACATGAGTTAGTGGGCGTACGTTTTCTGTATTGTTAAAAGTACTTATGTTGTCATGGGCTTCAAACTGAAAAGCACACTTGATAATAGTGAAAAAAAAGGTTTCGGGGTCTTACTTGCTTCCAGTGTCATCAGCATCTCCAGTGGCATGTAACCATTCTTTGTACTGTGAAAAATAATTATTTTTGGTAAAAACTTAGAACGATTGTTTCTAATATTTATCATGATTTGTTTTGGGGCAATGCTTTATTTATTACGGAAAAAAATTGGATGCACTGATGACGCTAAATAATAATAGTTCAACTTTGATTCTGATTACTGCCTCTTCTTGTCCCAACCGACAAATGCTGCTTAGGATAAAATAAATTTTAACATTATACATTCCATAAATACATTCAAATTTTTGTGGTGACAAATTTCAAACTAATCACTGTTAGACCCAGCACACTTACTAGAGGTATGTACTGGAAAATGTAAAATGTTGTGTTTACGGCGCTGAGGCAAACAAATATCTTCTGCAGCGCAATACCCTACAAAACCAAAATTTGAAAATTTTTTTGTTTGCAATTTACAAATGTTTAGTTGAACATAGGTATGCCTAAATTGTCAACATTTCAGTCAAGGAAGGCACAGTGTTGAAAAAAATCTCACAAATCCTTGTGTGACACCAGTGTAGAGTTTTTCCAAAATCGACATAATTTTTGAAATGATTTTTAACGCTTGCCACATCTTCTATCGCGAATTGCAAAGCCGAGGTTGCTGACTGCACAAAATCCGTAGGAACGAAAGAGTGAAAAGACAGTTTGACTAAAGCATGGATATTTGGTCGCAGGTGGACAGTTGGTTTATTTTAATGGTTCAGCTTCCTTCGATCATTTCATGAAGGCTTCAAATCTTCAGACACAGAAACGAAATAGTCACTCCTCAAGCCTATAGTTGTGGTAAAATCTAAAAGATTTTGAAAATAAATTTTTGCTAAAAAATGAAATGGATTCCAAAAACGTTTTTTCATATCTTTAAAGCAGGGATACAAAAGTGCGGTCGCGCACTCGCGCCGCGCAACCACAAACGCGGAGTGCGCGAACGTTGTTTTTTACATTTTATACTTCACGCATATGAATGCTGTATTGCAAAGCTTATATGTGTGCGCTACTAAAAATTGCCTCGCGCGACTAACATTCACAGAAAATTTTGCACACTTGCTTTAATGATACCCAGTGGACACGGGCAGGATTACACCAAAGCGTAAGCTCAACCAGAAACAGGCATACAACCCTGCCATTCTCTTCTAACATCTAAATCCTATCTGTTTGAATCAGCACAGCACGCAATGGCTGGTGGTCTTGTGAATAGCAACTGCTTAAAATACCCGGAGGTTTGATGCTAAGATTCCATCAAATCGCATTGCCGCTTGGAAAGGGGTTAGACCAGAGCAGCAATGCATCCAGTTTCACTGGTGGCATTATTTGAGGAAACATTTTTTCCCCAAAGAAAGTTGATAGCCGTTCGTTTGTAACTGCGAAGGGCAGTAAATAATATCTTTTAACAAGACGCATCGCCTATTCCAAATTATTAATAATATTGCTGTTTTACCAAAAGTGTGAGTTAGTTCTAAGCAATACTTGTTTAATTTTTTGACTTTTAGTTAATATTCCGGAAGTCTCTGAAAATTCATTGCACTAGCTTTCATTTTCTTTTCAGCGTGTTGAGTGATCCTCTCGAAAGGTATTTCTGACAAATACATTTTTTCGGCATTAAAGATAATCCAGTGTATGCAAAGTCATCAGCAATAAAAAGAAGCGTTCTCCTGCATCTATCTTTACCACTGCGCAGAAAAAAAATTGAGAAAAAATGATAAACATCAGATCTAATCACATGCGCAGAACGCGGGCTTGCGGTTTTCAGATCGGAATGTCTGACGGGCCGGACTCGTGCGTACGTTTGGATGGAGGTTAAATGTCTTGTGCGAAAGACATCATTAGAAAGATAAAAAAATCGTTGCCATACCGCTCCACCTTAAGCCGACGCGACAAACTTGGATCTAAATGTAGAAAGACATGCATTTTCTGGTTTGTTCTGGAAATACTTGCTATTTTTGCTCACGGTAAGCTTTGCATACCAAACGTAGCCTTTATACAAATGGCCCGTTATAGTTTGCTAAAATTGAAGAACTATATTTTAAGCATTTTGTAATTTCCAGTTGATTCACTAATTCTTACAAGCATGTTTTATTCTTTGATTTACTTGTAGTTTAATGTCGAAAATACCTGATATATTTCCACGAGCATGACTTCTTTTCAAACTCTCCTCGATACGTCGATCTATGTCTGAATGCAGTATCCACTTTCTGCTCAAAAGTCTTATTTCAAAGTCATAAGAGCTCTGTGCTGAAGCAAGTAAACGCTCTCAAGCTCATCTGCACATTGTGGAAGACAAACCATTTCAACTTGAAACAATATTTTCCATTTCACTGATAAATTTGTTTCAGGATATACAAAATGCAAAGCGCAAGTGACTGCTGTTTATAAACAATAAGCTTTTTGAAACGAAGATTCCAGTTAACTGCGTTAATTTCAGAAGCATGAACTTCTGAACAGATATTTTGCATTAAATTGATACAATGCTAAAAATACTTTCTAAAATGTTCTTCAAAATCGGACGTCAGGAAAAAATTCCAACCCTCAATTCAGACTATACTGCAGTATACAGAGCTCAACATATTTGGGTTTTACTTCAAAAAAACTGAAACACTAGGAACTAAAAACTGTCTTAAAAGTGTTACGATTTTGTTTGAGATTTAACTGAAGAATTATGACTTGCTTCAAACAGTCTACCCTGTGCCAGCCACAGAGGAGAATTTAGGTGATCTATCTGCAGCTAAGCACGAAATTGCACATTTGAAAGTTGAAAACTTTAATTTCGAAAAAAAACAAAAATCGAAAGCTGCGTCTGTAAAAACGAAGAAACGGTGCGAACCTAATGAACGAAACCATACACTTTAATCAAAAGTACGGAGATCTGAAGAGCCTACAGATGGATGCGTGTCAAGCTTGTAGATGGTGAAACGGGAAATCGATGTAAGTACCTGAGGATACTTGCGAATATCTTTGATTTCGATTTCATTTTCTAACAGAAGTAAATTTTACTTTCTTGATGTTTTACTTTCGCGGTTGAGGTGTCGCTGAGTTTAAGTCATCAGCTTGTAAACAGAGTGATGTTTCAAAAAATCAAAGCAATATTGAAACAATTAGTTTAAGATGCAAAGTTAGTTTAAAATGGAAAGTTACCACTTCTCACTGGAAATTTCAGATGCAATGTTAAGAATACGTTTTAGTTTAAGCTATGTTTCATCACTCTGTTATGAAATTGACAGCCCAAATATATTCATAGTGGGGGAGTTCAATGCTTGCCCAAAAAATTTTTTTGTCAATTTCCATCCCAATTCTGCTTGGAACATGAATTGAAAATGTCAGATAACTTATGCTTCCAGCTGGTTCTTTCACTTGCTCTATGTTAGTGATACTCGTGGAACATGCAGCTGACTGGACCATTTAGTCGCAATAAAATCTGCTCACCACTCTATCCAAAACATTGAAATATTACACCAATTCATTCTTGTTGATCACAGACCCGTATCTGCAACCACTAGCGTACGGAGGGGGGGGCACTGTGCCATGGCCCCCACCTCAGACACTAAAAATAAAAAAAATTATGAACAGTATGTGTATGTTTAAGAGCAAATGCGTATTTTTAGGTGTAATTTGCGTATTTTTTGGTGTAATTTTGCAAAATTTTCCCGGGGGCATGCGCCTGGACCCCACTAGAATGGTCGTCCTAAAGTTGATTTGTGACGTCACACGATTGTGACAAAACTTGGCCCCCCTCGGGAATTTTCTGCGTACGCCACTTTCTGCAACCATCAAAACCACAGCGCAACCTCGGAGCATGAGAAAAAATGAGCTGGAACAGAACAAAGCCACACGGCAACAAAAACAGAAATATCAATAGGCTGGCAAGATCCGGCTCTGAAATACTCTTGTTTGAAGAACGTGCCTCATATGACAATCCTATGTGCAAAAAACAACAACACATTGACATGATAGAACAATTTTGCACTAACATAGTAGTAGCACTCAAAAGAGCAGCAAGTGAAGTCTTAACTAATAGCCCACAACAAAAGCATAATATTCCCGAGCGGAACAAGGATGTAAGAGGAAAGCACAAGACTGCCCGACAAGCATATTTATACTGGATTGATAACCAAGTATGTACTTTCCACGATGGATGTAAGCAAGGAATCGATCAGCAAATTTCCTATTAAAAATTTGCTGATCGATTCCTTGCTTACACCCATCGTGGAAAGTACATACTTGAATAGAGATATGTGCATGTTTGAATCATCGCAAAGAGACAAAAGCAGATGGCAGTCGACTGATTCCTCGAAAGCATACAGAAACACTAGTGTTTTTAAGTGGATTGATAATCATAAACCCAAAATTGGACCTCTATTTGACATTATGAAAGAAAGTAAAAAAGAATTCAAATATGCATTTAAGAGCTTTTTGGAAGTCCAAACAAAAATACCAAGCAGATGTCAAGGCTAAAGCTTTATGAAACAGATTTCCCAAAAAATTCTAGAAGAACATCAGAAAAAGCAAGAAAGCTTGGCTTCCATCTACAGTGGGAGGTGAAACAGGAAATGAAGTAGTCACTGTCATGTGGAGAAAACACTTTGCAGCATTGCTAAACTCATCAAAAAACTGTGAAATTGGCAATTATGTGAAACAAAATATAATCTCACATGGTAATTTTGAAGGGATCAATGAGTTGATGCGCAACAGCTTTAAGACTAAATCTCTGCTACACAAAATATCACTGGATCGTGCAGCTCGCAAAGATGGCATCTTTGCTGAACACATTCTCTATGCCGATACAAGTGTGTGCAACCACCTGAGTAGTCTATTCAATATGTGTTTAATGCATGGAAAAAATTCACAAGATTTTTCCACAGCTGTAAAGTGTTTTGCTCCTTTCAATGTTGGTCATGTGCGCACACCGATTCTATAATGCGCTACTGTAGGGGTAACCATTTTTTGTGCTCTTGTGCATGGCAGTACAGTTGTCATGATGATATAGTGCTTTTGTCCTCTCCATATTGGCCATGT
>JGI24158J21664_10000279_pt1 | contig 42053 bp, 19 predicted proteins | sample Ectturendosymbi3_FD_21664 | JGI IMG/M metagenome (IMG submission 21664) | reverse complement strand
CGAAATAATCGCTTTAGTGTGAAGTGGTTCGTAAGAACACAGATTTGGTGTTAATGTATTGTATTGTAGGCTACGTATTACGAACGCCTGTGAAGAAGCTCAGAAAGACTTTTCCACCAAAACAAACCTTGTTGCGCAAGTTTTTCTGTGCTGAATAAATACAGTACAATACATTGATGTATTTTTACCCCCTAGGGGGTTTAAGCTGCAGTTTTAGGAAAACCGGTTATTACAGCTAACCCCTTATTACATCCAAATCGGCTGGCCCCGAGGTGGATGTATTAAGCGGTTTCCACTGTATATCGCTAGGTCTAAGCTGCATCTGGCAAATTGAACCTGCCTGTGAGCAATCTTCTTTTTAATTATGATTGCAACAATTATTCTACATATATACAATTGCAAATTTGTGCTATTATGGATGTTTTGTCAACAGTGTCATAAAGCCACTGCACTGCAAACATATTAGCAAATATGACATTCTTTTATGAGCACTTAGATAATCTAGTATATGACATCATATAGCGTTTTGTGACATGACAGATTTCATTCCACTTCTGGATCTGCTTCTGATTCTCTTTTAAAGGAGTGTGTCATCTGACATTTTTCGAAGTTAGAAACAGAAGTCATAATGCCCAAAGTAAAATTGTCCAGTGTTACAATGATCAAATCAATTAGAAAAGATTTTGAAAGGAGTTTGTAGCTACACCTAATGGGGAACACTATTGCCAAGTGTGCTGTTGCATTGTTGAGCACGAGAAGCCCTTTTTTGTTGAACAGCATGTAGCAACAGGGAAGCTCCAGAAAAGTATTGAAAAAAGAAACATTTTTGTTTGAAATAAAAAGTCATATTTTAAAGATTTTTAGGTCAAAAAATGGTCCTGGTGATTACCCTTGTGATATGGACCATGAGTCTGACTCAATATTTCTGATACGGAGTGGCAAAACAACTTGAGTAGTCATCAATTTTATCAGTTGAAGTGCATTGAACATCTTCAGGCAATGAAAGAGAAGAAAAACCATAATAAGCAACATCAAAAAACACTGTCTGCATAAGCATCACTTCAATAACTTGATATACCAGTCCATGTGCTAGCATTACTGTACATGCACTGATAAACTAATGTAGCCTGTTACTGTACAACCAGTATGTTAGTAGGAAGCTAGTGCAAAGCTTGAAATTTAATAGACAATCAATTAATATACACATTACTTTTTAAAAACAGCCTGATGTCTATTCCTTTATTTCAGTAAAAGCCTAATATTATTAATTGCATCTGGTAAATTTTTGCTTTTGGAGTAGCTTAATGTAAAACAATTAAATCACATAGTAAGGGAAACAATTCCAAAAGTACAACAATTAAAAGTCTAGGTTGGGTGCACGACCTCAACCTGCTATCCACTTATGCACAAGACGATCCTCAAGCAGCATATTCAGCCTTAACCAAAGATATGAGCTCCAGATGGATCCACTTTCAAGGAACTATACTGCACATGAGCGAACTGTTTGAACCACTAGAAAACATTATCAAATTCTTGCTCTTGTAAGACATCCGGTAAGTGATGCAGAAAGACAAATGTTAGCTTTCACCCTCAAGAATGATGGGCTAGGTCTGCTGCATCCTCAAGAAACTGTGAAGTNAGAATATGAGAAAGCTACTGCAATCACTACAAAAGTAACANACCAAATNTACAACCAAAAACTTGACCATGAATGCAACACTATGGACCAGCAACATCCAGAACTATCAAAAGCAGAATATGACAATTGAAGTCTGGGGTGGCGATAGCTCAGTGGTAGAGTGTCCGCCTCTCAATTGGAAGTTGGGTATTGAATCCATGTGCCATTGAGTGAATCACTGTAGCACTCATTGGGCAAGAGCTTTCGCCCCAACCACCCTGGCAAGAAACAAATTTCAGGCTTCGGCCTGCTGCCAATTGCTATCACCAAAATCAAAACAGAAAAAACTCTGACACAATAATACCACATTCGCTGTGATGAATATTTGAGGAACTGACCCTTCAGGAACAAGAATATGTCAAAGGAAGAATGGAAAAAGGGGCATCTTCTTGGTTCTCAGGAATGTCCATCAGAGCTATTGGATATGTGCTAAATAAACAAGAATTCAGGGATGCCACCTACATGAAATATGGACAGAAAATAGATGGAACACCTATTCACTGTGCTTGTGGAGAAATATACTATATCACAGCCTTACATTGCAAACTAGGCAGATACACCTCAATGAGGCACGACTTAGTGAGAGACTCTGAGGACCAGATTATGAGAGAGTTTTGTTAAAGAACTCACACTTCTGACAATCATTGAAAACAAGTTTGAAAGAAAGGTTAATACCACCAACAATGCAAGGTGTTGTATATTTTTCTGGAGGGCCCTAGAATAGCTGTGAGAAAATATTCTTTGATATAAGGATCACACATTCTACCTCACAATCATACTTCCAAAAGTTCTTTCACAGATCTACCAACAACATGAAAAACGCAAGAAGAATCAATACCACCAAAGGGTAATTGACATCGGAAGTCTCCATTCAATCTCGTTGTCACAAAAAGTGGTGGGATGGCACCAGAATATGCCAAAGTGAACAAAGGACTAGCTGAAAAAAGTTGCAAAACATAGGGATCCCTAAGCATCTGTCATCATAGGCGCAATTTGGTGGGGGAGACATAGTATGCCATGTCCCGCCCCATGTTTTTCTCTTAGGGTTTTATTTGGAGAGGTTTCAAAACTACATGTGACGGTTGTCACGTTTTGTGTGAAAAGTTTTTCATGTTAAATGTTACACATAGCCATGTTGATGCTGAAATAGAGTTTGGTATGGTATCACTGATTCTGATATTTTTATAAATTTTTACTTCAAAAATGATTTTTTGCGTTTTGAAAGTTTTCAGAGACCGCAAAAGATTGTTAACTGCCTCTGTATGACACTTATCCAGTGTGGTTTACTGTAAGAAAGGTCACTGTCTTGAAACAGTGACAATTAACAGCTGCACATGTGAGAGACCACAGTACAGCCATGATTTGTTTCATGCAAACGTTGGCTAACTGGAGTTACTGTAACGTTGGTTGTCACGTATTCAGATACAGACAACGTAAAATTTAAAGATGCAAATGTATACTGTTAGAAAATTACATTTTCAGGCAAACCTCTGCGAAGTTTTTGCCGAAGACCAACAGCAGCACTATTGTGGAGACTTAGTTTTAGGATGGGCAGTTTTGCAAAAGACTGTCTTCAACTATTAGTAAGCAGGATTTCCATCAAAACTTTAGAGAAGTATTGACCTAGCTATATATTGTCCTATAACACAAAACTTAATTACTTGACTAAGAATTAAAGGTAGCTTATACATTTAGCCTTAGTTCTTGTATGTCATGACAAAGGTGACCAACAAATTCAAAAGATATTTATACCCACAATGCAGCGATGTTTTCATCCAAGTGCGAAATATTTGCTTTACAGGTAGCCTATGCATGGTTGGCAAAACTATTTTCAAAGTTGGGGGGCACAAGTGTACATCAAAAAACTAGAAAATTTCTGTGATTTGAATTGGCAACTGTGTCATCACAAGCACTGAAATATGACATCATTAACTTTTGTCAGCATGTTTAAAGCAATGTTATTCAAAATTTAAGAAGCACTCAGTGACCCCTATGCACACAACGCCTTATTTATCATACACTACACTGACTTGAGCACATAAATGTAACTAGTTGTTCTTAGTCGTACACAAAAACAATTTATCTTAACGATGGACCCAAGACAAATTGTGTTACTTAAACTTATTTAGGCCAAGTTCGAAAATTAAAAGTGGGAGGGCCAGGCTTTCCCAGAGAAAGTGGGGGAGCCTAGACCCATGCGGCTCCCCAGATTCTGCCACCTATGAGCCTACATAGCACCTAGTTTTGCTGGACATTCTTTTTGTGTTATTTCAGGTGAAACGTTGTACTATTTGCCAATTCACCATTGTTAATTTTGATTTCTGTTTAATCTCAAATATATTTTTGTGTCGTTATACATGTATAACTCTAGAATAAAACTTTTGACATTAATTTCGTCTATTAAAATTTGATGTTAAACCTGAAAAATTTGATTGTGAAAAGACTGAGCTGAGTGGCATAACTGACAGAAGTTACAAGGCAACAGTCACCAGCAGATCCGTAACCAGCTTGGGACACCAGGGTGCGAATAATTTTCTGAGGTAGGCCTAATTTTACATCGATAGCATGTACGAAAACAATGGTTATGTATACAATATGCCCAAGACATTTTTCAGGGTGGAAGTAAGTTTTTCCAGGGGGCGAAGCCCTCCCCTTAGTTATGGGCCTGGTCACCAGATCAATTTAGGTATGCAGAAATCACATTGCAGGCCAATGCTAGATTGGTATATGGGTATGTATTCACAAAGACTTCTGGTTCGGTTTCTTTTGAATATCTTAAAATCTTCTCTAGTTGGCTTGGAACATTTTTCTTGGGAGTTTGACTGATGTTGGAAAAGAGTATTAGACAAACGATGTTTGGACAATCGAAAAGGTACCCAATAGCACACAGGGCCTGACAAGGGGAGATTGAAAAGGACACATCCTCCACCCATCAGCAGACAAAATAAATTATAAATCATTTTGTGAAGTGGGCTACGCTAATTTTAGCCAAAGATTTTTTGCTACTGTAAGAGGATATCAATGGAGATTTGGCTAGGGGTGGGGCTGCATGCATGATCCCCAATAGCTAGATTTGTAGCATTTTTGAAGAGCAAAAATGTGCAAGAAAATATTTAGCTACCATACCTTGCAATTTGTCATCATTTTAACGTTTAAGCAACTTAAACAAGACATCAAATCGTGCTGTAGCCCATACTTCTCATAACATGCATGAAAATCGGTGTGTTCTACTTAAGAGTGATATGCACGTGTGACCAATGCGATTCACCGTTTATTGCGCTCCAACTGACAGCTCTGATATTTAACCCAATTGATGTGTTCTACTGTATTGCTGTACTTGTTTGTATTGTTGCAACCTCTCCGGTTGGAACAATCAGAAGTTGCATTGATTGTGTGATTCACCACGAATGGGATGTGCGTGAAGAAAAACACTGTATGAACGTGACGCGAACAAGCAATAATAGAGTGATCATCAAATGTGAACTCTAATGTTGCTTGCTGCCATAGTGCGAAGCTTTGCGCATATGCCNCTCGGGCTTTTCCGATTGCAACAGTATCATAATCTGATAGTCGTGCAACCAAGCTGAAGTACAGTACCATGTCCAACAGCAAATTAGGTTTATTAATTTCCGAATCATTTCTAGGGATAAAGCAAAGCGTGATTAGTGCTGCTTTGAGAACACCTCTTAAAAACAAGATTGGAAATGTGTATTTGTAAAACTTCACTTCTGCATCGGTCCGACAACTGTATTGGTCAATGGCATACGTAGAAAATTTTCATGGGGAGGGTTTTCATTCAGTTGCATGTGGTGGTCATTTGCGTTTGGTGTCCACTGTTTGTGATGTCACAATTTGACGTCATATTCATGTTTCCAAACTAACCTTTTGTCGAAGTTTGTTGACATTGTATGCATATTTTTCTACATCCACTCCCCTCATTTTATGTGTCATTGCACTGAATATAAACTATTAGCGCTCCAAGTTAGGATATCGGAAGAAAATACACACAACACTATGACACAGCAGTTCATTACTCCAAAAGTATCAGGCTGAGCATCAAAAAAAAGGGGAGTAAAACACACTCATAAATGCGTCAGCGCAATTTACAACTACAAAAAGAGACTGCGCTATAATGTCTTGTCGAATACGAGTAGTGGAGCATAGAAAAGTGCGATTGGACTGGTTGACACATAACCGCGTTTGAAGGATCGAATCTTGGTAAAGTGCACAAGAATTGAGAATGCACATAAAGCACCCAATAAAACTTTTGAATTTTTGTTATTTACAAAAGTCCAGCAAACTTTTAGTTTTCCTTTTATCCTGCTGAAACAATTATCATACGCCTGAATGCTTCTATGTTAACAACTGCTGTTTTTGAGCTGGTGCAACAGTTCTATCATGATACAAAAATTGATAATGTAGCCAACCAACGTTTGCCAGCATTGACTAGCGTTTGCGCTGATCAGCCTTAGAAGGGGACCAGCGTTTACGCTGATCAGCCTTAGAAGACAAAATAAATGCAATGGTTTCGGATAAAATGAACTATCGTGGAACACAATGTTAAACATGCGCAGTAGACGAAAGGTCTGCAAAAAGTGGTTAGATGGTTTCTGGACGCAGATGATCACCCGGATTCCCACCAAAACCTAATTATTACTTTTTGGCCTGATTACAATANTCCTTGAAATTTTCATGGAAATTTATTCAGTGGTATTTGCAGTATGTCGACAAATGAACAAGCAAAAAGTATGCNAAAAATTTAATCCTCCTTTGCGCAGGTAATAAAGTTTTTGTAAAATATCAAGCTCAAAGAAGGGTATAACCCCAACCCTCCCTTGCTTACGCCCTTGATTGTTTCGGATTAAGTGAACTATCGCGAAACACAATCTTAAACATGTGGAATGGATGAAAGGTCCGTAAAAAGTGGTGAGGTGGTTTCTGGATACAGACGATAACCCAGATTCCCACTAACACCTAATTATTACTTTTTGGCCCATTTAGAATGTTCCTTGAAATTTGCATGCATATTCATTCTGTGGTATTTGNAAGTCGACAAATCAACAAGCAAAAAGTATGNAAAAACACTTAATCTCCTTTGCGCAGGTAATAAAGTTTTTGTAAAATATCAAGCTCACGGGGAGGTTTTAACCCCAAACCTACCCCCTTGCATATGCCCTTGGTATTGGTTTTACATCAAGCTGTCCCCCCGCATTTTACAACAAAATTGCGCCCATTTCTGTCATGACCTGCATCATAACAAAGTTCAGATATGCCCTATTGAGGTGAATCCTTGCTGTAATATGAGGCTTTTGAGGCAAATGGAGTGAAGTTAACCTCCAGCATCTCATGGACATTGACTTCAGTCTAATTTCCAGGCCCATAATTCATTAAAGCTAAATTGTGGAGAATTATGTCTGTGTTATTACTCAGTAAGGTGTGTGGTAGGTAGATGTGTGTCATGACAATATGAATGAGATGTTATTGTCTCTAGACATAGATATGCTTCACTCATCAACTAACCATTTGTTTTTCATGTAGCCATTATTTATTGGATTTGATGTTATTGTTAAACCTTTTGTGATCTGTTGCTTCATCTGAAATTATTGACTGAATGGTATGATTTCCACCTTTGCACATAGGTTTATTCATGTAATTAATCTCCATGAAGGTGGAACAGTTCTATGAAATCAACTCACATTTAAGTGTACTCATCTTCAATCCTAAAATCTACAAGTAATGATTACTGGTGAAATGCTGAAGGGCTAAGCATGGGCAGAGAAAGAAAGCAAACAAACTTTAGACTAAAATGGATCAATCAAAACATAAGCTATGACAATGAAAGACTGAAAAATATGTCATTTTCGAGTTATTGTTTTTGCTAAAACTGAAATACTATTTGACACAATTATGGAGCAACAAAACCACAGCTACTGAATCATGCCATGATGACTCAACACAATGTGTTCAATGCAGATCTTCTTTCATTTGAAATGATGCTTATGCTTCTTTGGGATGTTCATTACATCTCCTTTCTTACCACACATGTATTTTTTATGTACTGTTTTTGTATCTCCCTAACATTTAGCAGCCCAGTGCTTATCTGTGAGGAATTTATTACTGAGCCATGTAGAACCAAGGCCAAATTGAGTTGCATAACTTTGCATGCACCAATCATTTGTAATTTCAGTGATGGCTAGTCTGCAAAATAGTGCCAAGCTTAAACCATTTTGTAGTGCAAAAAAGTTTGCCAAACCCTGCCCTAAACAAGAATTTAGAGATGCCATCTGCATGAGATATGGATAGAAGAGACATAGCATACCTTCTAATTGTGCATGTGGATAGAAAGAAAACAGGATCACAGCCTCATATGCCAACTGGGTAGATACACATCAGTGGGACACAATTCTGTAAGAGAGTACAAGGCACTGCTAATGAGAAAAGTCTGCCAAGACTGGAACATTTCTAATATATAATTTGAAAAATTATGTAACAAATAAATAAAATTGCTTGGCATTCTGCTAGCAACTTTGCTGCAATAGGCTACAATGTAGCTATAATGTAACAAACAACTAAACATTCAGAAAGTTCATACAAATAAGCTCACATGAAACCAGTTGGTTCACAATTTGTTGACTAAGTCACTGCAGTAATATCTACTTATTATAATGAAGTTTGCCAGAACATTTTTATGTGAAAACTGCTGAAGTTTTTTCAACTTCTGATCATTACTGATGTTAGTACATAAAAGCTTTGGGTATGTTGGAAGCTTTTGAGGAATCAGTTGACTGGGCCCTGCTTTCTTTTTTTGCAATGATTCAAACTTGCACATACCTGTGTTAAACTAACTAGTCTCCATGTGAAATTTATTTCCTATTGTTAAAAATTTGCTGATGGATTCAAACAAGATGAAGGGTTTGAATCCATCAGCAAATTTCAAAAAATAGGAAGTCAATTTTATGTAATACTATGCATCCTCAGTCCGAAAATCTGCAAGCAGTGCTTATGGGTGAAACATTGAATGGCTAAAACAAGAGCAGAGAAAGCAAAAAAACTCAAGACTAAAGTGAATATAAATCGGATGTTGGTAATTTAGTTTTCTAGCAGAATATTTTGCTGCTGTTATTGGCTTAGATGCTAATATGTTGTTTACCATAACATGTAGACACCTAAAGCAAACTGTTTGCTCCTTCAGTTGTGTTTCAATGCACTATTTCCTTTTGGTAAATGTTATCACTTGTCAACTGTGCAATAGGATCTACATTTCTACAATCACAATGTTTGTTGAAAACAATACAACAGTTGTAGAGTTGATGGATTTTGTGGTGTGAGGTTTTAGTTGTTTCAAACAGCTGGGTTCTTCGTTTTTGTTAGACTTTACATGTAGATTTATTGTGCTCGTCTCTTGCTAAAATTTGTGTTATAAATAGTTTTCATAGTTTTGTTTTACGGAGCAAGAGTATGACAAGTGAAATTTATTTCATTTACTGTTTTTCAACTTTTGTTTAATGCAGTGGTTCTCAAAGTGGGCAGAACTGCCCTGTTGGGGGCGATTTTGAAGTACAAGGTGGCAAGCAAAGCAATGGGGACAATAGGGAGACAAAACAACACAAAAGGGGCAAGAATGCTCAACCACTAATCGATCACTGAGTTAGCTTCAGTCAATGATCATTGAGTTAACTTCGGTTGTGACCTTAATGCTCTCAAACCAAAGAAACTGCTTTTTGACTCATAAGCGAGGTGGTCTACGACTGTACCTGACTAAAATATCTCCCACTACTTCCAAGTTTTGTGAAGGTGGCCAAGCACATCCATCACACTGAACTGGAAACCATGGTATCTATCAATTTCTTCAAATAAAATCCTTTGAAAATACTACCTTGTGTTTGCTTTATCAGGCTTGGGTGGTGACAATGATGTGTCGAGCGTGAAAGGGGGCAATGGAACGAAAAAGTTTGAGAAATACTGGTTTAATGTATGCATTGTAAGGTAAAAAATATATTTGTTGGAATGTTTATGAGATATTTATGTGACTTCGGCATAAAAATTTGATTTTCATTGAAAAATTACAAGAATATGGAAAACCATTAAACTTTCCACAAACTTGTACTTTTCTAATATTGGTCACAATATCATCTTTGAAGAATAAAACATTACAGTGTGTTATTTGAACACATATGGTCAAAATATGTGTAAGATTGTGCAGTTAAAATGTTTTCATATCAAAACTGCTGACAAGATGCATCATTTGAGGTTTGAAAAAGTTATTGATAAATTTTTTGTTGCATAGCAACATATAAAATGTTGCAAGAAGTTCATTTAAATTGTGCCAAGAAAAATATTGTGTTTAAATAATAGATGGACTGAGATTAGCAGCTATTTACGAATGTTGCTCAACCATATCATGAAATAGAAGTTTGTATAACTTGTTCTCAATAATAGATGTGAAGTAAATGCATTCACACATTTTTTAAGCTATTGTATGTCATAGGTACTTCATAAGGTATGGTTGTGTTTAAACATGATGAATGGCAACTGTACTCTGGACATAAAAACTGATTTATTAGAGATGAAGCATGATCGACTATCATTTGGCTTCCAGTTGATTGCTGAGTATAATCAAACTGCAAAAGGTACCGATTTTATGGGAATTGGTTTTAATGCTCATGGTGATAGGTAAGTTGTCTTTATGTCATTGTATCACTTGTTAGAAAGGTGCATAATATTATTTATTACACTGTTTGTCTTTGTGTTTTGATGTGGATATTGTACCAAGACTTTGTGCAGAATGCCTCCCTTGTTATCTCATTGAAATTTAGTCAAGCTATTGTTATATTGCATTGCAGGGGTTCTCAACCCTTCTCCTAGCATGTACCCCTTTGGCGTTCCAACAGATGAGTATGTACCCCTTCAGTATTTTGACAGATGAACATGTAACCCTAAAATTTCTTATGACAAGATATTTTATTATGATTATATTCATAGACATATTTAACAATAAGCATATGAGGATTTTTGAAAAATATTTCACTGATATATGCATAAATATTTGGAAATAAATAATATGTAAATATATATTTCTCTTCTATTGCTAACCCTAAATGTACCCCTTCAGATTGGCAAATGTACCCATGTGGGTGCATATACCCCAGGTTGGGAACCCCTGTTCTATTGTATTTAGGACTAACAAACCAAAAGTTAGTTGCTTGCAGCACCTAAAAAGTACCAACTAGCTATATTGTTTAAATGTGTGAAATTTTAGGGAAATGTAACAAATTATTCAAAACTTTTCATTCATCAAGAGCCATGATCCAAGATTGTGCAATACATCATTCTTTGGTTTAATTGTTCATTTGGCCATCTCATGATCATCTAGTCAAATGAAAAGTATGTGCTCATTTAATAGCAGGGTTTAACATGTCTAAATTTTAGCACTAGTGCTTTTGTAAAGACTGCATCAAATTGGTACAATGCCATGCTTGCTGAATTAAAAACTGTTTTCCCTTCACTTTTTCATTTTCTCTGTGAATTGAGAGCAAAATTGCTTTGAAATGAAACTTTACTTTATAAAATCATGCAAAACAATTGTCATCTTATCTAATATATAAATATATGTTTTGCATTATTGTCTATGTCTTTTAGTGTGTATTTTGTTGCTACTTGTGAACAAGAACAAAAATGTTGTTTATTGCAGTTTGAGCAGAAAACCACGAGATAAGTGAGACCAACCTGAACAGATTTTAAAAATGTGGCAACCCTTTGTCAGGGTATGCAGTATGCAATAGGCTAGCCAGCATGATTGATTGTCATTTACATATATACCATGCAAAATGATATGTCTAATCTTTAAAGCTTTTGTGCATGATCACAATGATCCAATATGAGATTCTTTGCATGATCACAATCCTTTTTAGGTTTCAATCAATGGTCAGATTTTTGAAAAGATAATTTTACTTGAAGACTTTGCATGTGTGTATTTGTAAATGCATTTTCTCAGTGATTAACAAACATCTTCATAATTCAGTCGGAAACTTGGTCTGTTGTGAGCAACAAATCACAACAATCTTTTGATACTTTGCAAAATCAGAGCATATCCTTCTACAATATATCACTTTGCATTGGGCTAATGAATTTCATTGAGAATAATTGTGTACCAGTACTGTTTATTATTTTTAGTAGTGCATTATTCCATGTATGTATGTTGTGAAGTATCATTTGTGTGGCCACATTTTTCTCAATGAGTAGAAACCTTAACTGAGTTACAATAGGAGTAAGAATACAAATAGTTAAGGCTAATAGAGACTGGTTTTTTGAACTCCTGCTTTTTTCAGTGGTCAGTTCAGCATGCTTCTTTTACTGCCTGTAAAGTAAAATGTTGGAAAACTAAAATTTCAGAACACAATTACTGGAATAAGCAGAACACCAAGGATTTTCTGGGGAACTCATAACCCAGTTTGATACAAAGATTGATGCTGCATACCCGGAAGTGATTGTTTTTGGAAGTTCAAAATTTTTTGATGAGTTAATGCCCTCTATGTTGGGTGGAAGTGAAAAAAACAATTGTTGCTTGCTGTTACTTTTTCTTGAATTCTAATGAATTGTATTTGAAAAATTGGCAGCATATTAGCCATACACACAAAACATACTTCAGAAAGAGCATAGCAGCACTGAAGCCTGGTGTCACTTTGAAAATATTGTGCTTACCAGCATTTAAGTTTTTAGCATGGCATGATCCAATACTTCCAGTGTCAATAAATTATGCACTTTGTGTTTATGTTGAACAGCACAGTATGCAAAGATCCATCATTCTAATGTTTGTTGTGAAATAATGGCCATGGTGCAATTTTAAAATGGNTTAATTTTGCAGTAGTTTTTTTTGCATTTATTTTTTGGTGTGATTCTAGTAAACAACAAAACCCATGTATTTTCTAGTGTAAATCATTGATTTTATAGGAATTTGATAGTAGTATCATCAAAAAACAGCATTTCAGAGGTTTTGGTACTTCATTTAATCGAAGTTTTGTTGCTAAGAAGAGATATTGAAGATTTGACAATACTACTAATTCGCATAACAGGTTCTGCGTCTGCTTTTACTTTCTGTTGAATAATAAAAGTTTTGAACAACTTACATTTTGTTAAATGCATATAGCATCAGAAACTTGCATAGGGTTCTTAAATGCAACCCACACTGCACAATATATTAAAAAATTCATTATCCAGTTTCACTAGATATACATTTTTTAAGCATAAATGAAAAGCAAGCACATTTTGCAGATATTAGTTGTATCAAGCTCATATCCTATTAAAAATGAATTTCAACTGTTTGTATTACATACTTTTGGTATGTAATACAAACAGTTGGTTTTGCATTTCCACTTGAATTGCCCAAATTTTTTGGTTTTGCATTTCCATTTGAATTGCCCGAATTTTTACAAGAACTGCAAGCATGCTTTCATAACAATGTATAGTTAATCAATGAAGCATGAAACTTGATGAACGTGAACATTGATTATTTTAGCAAACTTTGATGAGAGTGGTATAACTTTGACATGTCAAATGCTTTATGCAATTAAACACTATTTAGTAGTGAACATTGATATGTGTGGAAGCTTTTTATTAATTTTATGATTTAGACTTCATGGCAAAACCAACATTTTTTTCTTATTTTCAGTTTTTTTATTGTGGATACACGAGGGGTGTCTTCTTGGAAACACAACGGACTTACAATGAACTCTAGAAGAGAATTCACATACCCAAGTTACCATAACCGCTTGCTTCGTTCTCTTATATATTGTCAAAAACACAATGTTTACTTTGCTGTCTGCAGTGACTTTTCCCTGCAAGTATGTGACAAACTTTGTTTTAAATTTTTGTATGTTAGTACTTAATGCAGACCAATTACTACGATTATTAGGATGTAATGTTGTTCAGACCTGTCTATTTAAAGTATGACTCATATATTACACAATTCGTTTTTTTAAACAAATGTGAAAAGAAATTAACTAAGCAAATATCATAAAACTTAAAATGTCCTTATGTCACGTACATGCTTATATTTACTTTATAAGAGTGTTGGTGTTAAGACATTTGTGATATATTGAAACAGTTTACTTTTTGAAGGTTTCAAGTTTCAAGCATGTGGTTAATGGATTTTTTCTTTGTTTGAAACTTAATTATAAAAAATTAACCCACTTCATTAGTGCAGATGTTTCGAACTTTCAACTGTATGTATTCAAGGAAAATTTTCCTTCAAAATCAATGGGTGTTAATTTGCATAAGTTGTTTTCTACCCAATGATTGCATTAGTATGTTAAGCCTCAGCTAGGTAAAGATGTAGCATAGAAAATTTGTTAATCACTCTGTTGCAACCTAATTAGAAAAAACAGCTTACAAAATGTCATGATAAAGTTAATCAGTAAAATAACTGCTAATGCTAAACTTAAAATTTAGTTTTTATCAATTATGCAGTGTTTATTAAAATTTTTTATTAGGCTCACAAATAGTTCATAAAATAAATATACTTTTCTCAATGCATTAAGATTTTGTTATATGACAACAGAGACCCTAAGATTTTGAAAGATTTTTGTTAAAAATCAGACTCATGACTACTTTCAAAACTAAATTATGCACCTTCTCTTAACAGCTGAAATCAAATTCAAAATCTTTTAAAATGTATCAAAATATCTGACATGCACTACATCAAAGTAGTTATTTTTTCACTGTATATGGTTTGTGATGTAGGTTCTATTTATTCAACTCTTGTCATATATGCGAAAAGTTAAACATTTTCCGAAATCTACCAACTGATCTTTTTATTTATTGTTGATATATAGTGCTTAAACTAAAAATGAATATTTCACAGAATGTTTTCTGTTTTTTTTAATTTTGAACTGCATTTCAGATTCAGTGATAATATATTGGTATGCTTGGCACATAGCATCTACAATGATTCATAAGTTTAATTGTAAAACCTGCTTGTAAATCTACAAACTAAGTTGATGGTGCCTTTAATGTCTTTGCTTTGGCTGTTATTTTATTGCGTGTACAAAAGAGATCATACCTCAGAAGCAAGAATGTTATATTTCTTAATTTAATGTATAAAATAGATTGTTGTATTATTTTAAGAGTTCAATTTTTTTAAGATCATTATGGAAAAAATTAGGGAAAAGCAAATATTGGTATGTGTTTTATCAGGTGTACAATAAGAACTTTGAAGCAACCTGCAAAGCTGAAAGTCAGCACATGAGAACTATTCTTCACGTGGTATTCAATCCTACTCGAGATGAGCTCATTTCATGTGGACTAGCTGGGACAACTGTGTGGAAATATAAACAAATCACACAAAGTTCTTTTAGTTTAATAAAACCAATGGCTAATTATAGGTTTGTGTACTATTAAGAATTTACAGGTTTGAACACATTTATATGTACTGTACAAAGCTTGTGAGGCAACAACTGAAGCAAACATAAATTGAGTTTTTTTAATTGTTCTTGACTTCCAAAAACTGCAGCTACTGCAAGAGGGGATTGTCAGAATTTTTTCAATGCGTTCATTTGTTTTAGATCTCTTGGTAATACCCTCAGTGAATGTGGTGGCTAATAGAATAAAGTAGAAAATTAGGCTTACCAAAAATAAATCAAAAACCTCAGTCTATTTTTCTATCACTACCACATCTAAAAATATGAGGGCTGCAAGTTTTGCTGAAAAACTGTTGTGAAAATCTGAGTAACTTATCTTATCTCCACAAAACTAATGCTTTTGGCAATGAAACACCACAACAGGGTTGGTACTTAAGATTTTGCTTTAATCGGGGAAGAGAAAATCACATACTTCCAAATCCATTTCAACACGCCCTAGGGGTGAAAGCTCACCCAATAAGAGTCATAGGTAATCGAGCCCCGCAGGGGACAGATTAACTCATGTAGCTTGCAGGTGACCGCATTTGTGGGCAGGTGCAAGAACCTACAGAGGTGTGGGGTGGGTGCAGGTTGAACTTGGTAAGGGGGGCGTAGGATATGAAAATCTTTGTGCAGGTTACTGAATGTTGACCCAATGCATGTGAAAGTGACATGAACAAGAAATTCAATGCTAGAAAGAGCTTTTGGTGCGAGGGTGTAGCAATATTCTCCAGTGGTGGCGACATCACAGACAAGCTGTAGGTTTGCTGTACTATGCTTTTGGAGCTTCTAGCCCTCAGTGATTTTGCAAGAAATACGTTCTGAGTAATGCCAACTGGTACTGCTAGTGAACAAGTGTTTAGTATTGATGGTGCTGTTGTGAATAGCAGAAGAGCAAATTAAAAAAGTTGGCTAGGGAACGACATATTACTGCAAAAGTACTCTGAGAAAAAAGCACTGGGATTTGACCAGGTTTCACATTTTTACTTTACAACATTTTTTAAGAGCTTTTTTTGGCTTTGAAATGAACCACTGAATAAATTGCCACTAATGATGAAACACATTGCATAAGTTTTTAGTGGCTTTCAGACACACATAGTGACAGGTGCAGGTTTGGGGCATAAACAGTGCACAGTGGGTGTGGGTTAGCAAGGCATGTGGCACAAGTCAAGTGCAGGTTAGAAATCTGCAGGGCAGAAGCGGGCAAGATTTTTCAAATTCTTGCGGGTGTGGTGCAGGAGCAGAAAAACAAAATTCAACCTATGCAGGATTTATAGGTATAGTGTGCAGACATAGAGTTTTCAGAAACTTTGAAGGAAAATTGTGTGTATCATTCTCACAATGATATTACCAGTATTTGATTATAGCTAGTGAATGATGAAAAAAGCTATGTAAAAGCTGTTCCCTGTGTGCAAGAAATGGGCTAGATTTTGCATTGTAAGAAACAGGTTGGGAGTTTGAATCATTCCCTTTGCATGAGTCTTCAACCTGGTTTGTAAAAAAGTTTATTAACTTCCATTAGTGTCCAAAACTTTTGTAACCCCAAGCAACCTTGATATTGCATAAAAACAATGATTTTATTGCCAGTCGTATCATCCCTACTGTTATTTTTTGTTTTGCAAAAGCATAAATCCATTATCTTTGGCATGTATATAAGCTCAAAAATTTTTGTTTGACAATGAAATATGGTTCATCATTTGCAAGTTCAAAACTGAAATTTAAATACGAGAATGGGTGTTCCTTTTGTGTAATGTTAGCATGGATAAATTTGCAAATATCGTTTGTTAATTGCAAATTTCAGCCTGAGCTACAAATGTGGGGATGGATACAACTTTTGTTGCTATTTTGATCCACAGGTTTCAATATTATAGAAAAGACAGTGCTACGCACCTTTGTTTTTTTCTGTTAATTGCCTTTGAATCATTTTTTCATCGCTAGTAATCACCTCCTGTTATTTCATGACATGAAATAGTTTTCAAGAGTGTGATTGGATAATGCTTGCATAATTGGGTACCTAGCATTTTAAATAGTTAGCAAGCAATGAGTACATGGTAAGATCAAAAGTTTTTTTTGCATGCATTAAGAAACATTGGTCTGTGCTTATATCTAAAGTGCAAATGAAATTATTTGAGTAGTTGTGACTTATGTTTTTCTTATTGATTTGCAGTTATAAATTTGGTAGGAATGATTGCTGAAAACAAATATACATAAAGTAATGTTTCAAGATTCATGTTAACACCAGTTTTTTCTTTGTCCTTTTTGCCACAGCTCACTTTTTCATGGAAAATTTACTGTATTTAAGGTTAATTTTGCATTCACATTATGCAAATGTTGGTGGAACGTGGTGCACAAAAGTTCATCTTGTTGATCATACACAACAGATTTTCTTCTGCTCTGATACAGGACTAATTGCATATCATGCTGATAGCATGAAGTTGCTGTTCCATATCAGCAAGTGAGTTTTATTTTACTGTGAAGATAGGAGTTTTTGTGTGCACATCAATTAACATAAGTTAATGTAACCATTGAGCACTTTCACATCTTGCTTTTTTAAAAGCTGCTTTGTGAACAGTCAAAGACCAGCAAACCTAAATGAAAACAACAACATTTTAATATCATATTGTGAAATGTTTACTTTCTTAAGCCAACCATCAAAAGCTGTAGGTTTGCTGTATGCTTTTGAGGAATCAGCTGACTGGGTTCACTTTCATCTTTTTGTGTTGATTTAAACTTGGACTTGTCTATTTTCAAGTTACTAGTCTCCACACAGGTGAGGGTTAGAATTAATCAACAAATTTATTAATAGGAAATCAGTTTCAGGTAACACTACGCATCTTCAGTTCAACAGTCTGCAAGCAATGCTTGCAGTTGACAGCACTGAAATGGCTGCAAGAGCAGAGAAAGCAAACAAACTCAAGACTAAACCGAATATAAATTAGGACACTAGCTGCAACACACAAGCAACTATAAAATATGTCTTTGCAAAAAAATTCTATCACTGGAATACAAAAATATCTGATGCCAAATGTCGAGCAATGCTACAAGCATTGCCATCGGTATGACCCACAGAGCAATGAATAAGACTGATTGCTTATGGGGCAGACCTCATTAATTTTTTATACTATGTTAATTTTTTAAAACATTTTTTCGCATACACTGTAGCACATAGCAAATTCAACAGATTTTTAAAAAATGTTTTCGATTTGCTGTAGTGACATTAAAACATGTATTAGAAATCCTTACTGCTGTTTTTGTTGCAATGCTTATCAACATGGTTGGAAATTCAAACTAAGCATATACAAGCACATTGAATCTGCAACATTCAATTTTCATAGCCAAATTTTGTGTCTACTATTGCTTTCTGAAAAGCAATATAAACCAAGAGCAATACTCACTGTATAAAAAACTGTTCAACATTTATGCTTTCATGGATTTGCACCACAAATTTTTTTAAAATTTACATTCTTTCGGGCCCAAGTGGCATTTTGAAGGAAATGTTTCTTACTGTTAAAAAACGATTTTGAGGTACTAATACGTTCTCTGAAGTCAAAATATTTAGCAAATTTTCTAAAATGTTATAATGTTATTTAACACTTTGTTTACCAGCTGGTTTCCCTGAACCAATATCCACAGTTACTGGGTGGTTTTGGTGGGAAATTCAAATTTCAGAAGGTAGATACTGCTAGGCGTTTTCCAGCTTTACGCTAAGATAGTAAGTATGGCAAACGTTTTGTTGCCTTTAAACTAATCAATTGCCCAACAAATCATTTCCAAAACATTTTAGGCTACATATCAAATCATTTCCAAAACATTTTGGGCTATGTTATGCACTGCGACAAGCCTGTGCCTACTGGAGCCACTTTTTTGCAAATTTTTCACTTCCTGGGAAGCATTTTTGAGATAATAAAAGCGGCTAACACAGGCATTATGCAATTAAACTTTATCAACATACCTAAAAATGTTTCTAATACATTCTTTCCTTCATTAAATGTCAGCATATCAAAGCACTTACATTGCACAAAACCACAGTCACCGCTGCGGGACCCTGGTCCTGTCTAGGTGGACCACCTCAAAAGAGCCATGCTTTCAACCAGTCTCTGAACTGCAGAAGATTTGGATTCTCATTCCAAGCCCTAATATTATTTAAACTCAGTCTAGGACTACCTTTTCATACTATGTCTATTAACCTAAATAAAAAAAACTATATACACGGTTGCACAAAGTTTTGGAGAGAAAAAATGTAAATTTACACATGGCAAGACCAACTGCACAGAATTGTTACACAGCCTGGTAATGAAAGTGTTCATAAAAAGAAGCTCTTACAGTCCCAAATGGGTGAAGTCAAAAAATATTTTGCAGTCTGTGTAATGTCTGTTTTTGACACATACTTATGCATAACAATTCATGAATCTTCTATTCAATTGTTTAATTTAAAGTTTAAACCCAGTTACTACCTGTTTGTTTTAATTATGATATTTTGGAATAAGACACAAAAGTTGCAGCATTTTTGCAAACCACCAAAATGTGAAGATCCCATAGGCTACACAGTGAATCTATATGGTTAATGAAAATTGAAAACTCACAGTCTACAATGGATTGAAGTATAATTGAAAAAATTGTTTGTTTTTGCCAGTGTGTATGTAATGTTTTGTTGGTTTGTTTTTCATTTAGTGCTCACTCAGCTGCATTGACCTGTGTTGGATTCTCTGTGAAAATGAATTTCTTGACAACCGGAAGTATTGATACTGAGCTAAAATTATGGAATGGTACTGGTGGGCACATTCACACTTTTCGAAGTCATTCTAAAGCTATAACCAGGTTAGTTAGCATTCATGGTCTTTAATTTATTATGAATTTATGATTAGAAATGTTTTAACTTTTATTTTTTTATTGTAGCATTGCCATTCATCCTGAAATCTCAGAACTAGTTTTCTCTGCTTCTTTGGATGGAACAGTCAAAGTATGGTCATTACATGTCATGGATCAAATCTATAGCTTTAATGTTCTTACTGATGGCATTGATTGGATGGGCATTACACCCCGCGGAGATGTGTGGTGTGCTTCTGCTAGACAGGTGAAAAGAGTTTAAGTGCCCAGGATGGTTTTATTGTTTAAACTTTACCTCAGTGTTTCTTTTAAAAAGTTTATTTTTCAATAAATTGAGTGATTTAACAGTTCTAAGTGAAACATCTGTACCTGAAAGTCACACTTGCTATTACCTGTGCTTGTCATAAATTAAAATGTCATGATTTAGTTAATATCAAGTTTTTTCTATGTGTGCAAGTTTTGTTGTTCCCATGATCTGAGACAATTCTAAAGTCCAATCTACTTGGTATATTTTGGTGAGTATGTTGCATGTGTGCACTCACAACTGAATTTACTCTTAGAAGCATTGAAAATTTTAGTTGTTAACATTCAGTAATGGATCTATGTGGTTAGTTAAGGTCACTAATTTTATGTGCCATGTGTGTCAAAGTTTCTGGACTAAGTTTCTTGTGGGTACCAGCTGCAATATTTTTCTCTTTTAATAAATAGATCTACATAAGTAGACTGTAAAAAGAAAAAAACAGATCATGCAAGCAAGACACATTTGTTGCCTTTGTGTCCAAACTTTGGCGATTTCAGATAACTGCTCCATGTTTCTAGGCAAACCACCGAAGAATGAAAATGTTAAAATGTTTTTCTATTAAGTTCAAACGATGTTTGGCAACTGCACACCCTAAACGTAGTTAACTCTTTTTGTATCAAATGGCAACTATCACAATTGTTTATTGTGGTGATGTTTCATGCTTTTAAATAGAATTTTAAAATTGCATAGTGCAGTGTTATATCTAAAGCACCTTTCAANATTGTGGACACATTCATTTACTTTAAACTGTGTTACAAACAAGCTGTAGTGCACTGATATAGTAAGCTATTTTTGCTACTTTAAATGATGAACTTAACTCTCATGTTATGATAGAAACAATAACTTTTCACAACTTGCTTGTTTTAAATAAAAGTTTATTGTCTTTGTTGCTTTGTTGCTAATTATTGGGAAATAAAGTCTTGGTTGAGTTTATTTTTGTTTGTATTCACTGAATCATATTGAATAAAGTTCTCCATTTACGTAGCTCTTTGATATAAAAGTTAAGTGATGCCTGCATTAGTTATATGCTATTTTCAACTGATTTTTTCCAAAATTTTGTTTTTGCCCATAGCATCTACGTTTTTGTTGGTGTGTTTTATCAGCTTTTGTTATAATTTTATATAGAATCTGTAGTGACATGCAGAGAGCAGTTTTATAAAAACTACGAAATAAAAATCGAAGTTTTTTGTTTCATTCTTGCAATGAATGCAACCTCAGTGGATCCTAGTCAGTTTTACTAAGGGCCTGCATTTCGTGCAAGTCAAATTGCCTTGTTTTTACTACTAGGTGGTAAAACCAATGATAGTTGATGCTTTTTCATCATTTTTTAGAAATTAATTTTGCTTACATATTGTAACAATACTTAGTCATCACATATTTTGAATGAAAGAAGTAAATTAATTGACAAAATCTTAGAAATGTTTCAGCATATTCAATATATTTTATCCTATGCTCAACATTGAAAGATTCAGTGCAAAAAGTTCATGCTGCATTTTGTTTAAGCCAATGCTGGACATATTAAACCGCAGTTTTTATTTTTTTATGAAGTGGTTAATTCTACAATTTGTCATACACAATAGGTTTAATTTCTTATACTCAAATTTGGGTGAAATAATTTACTTGTCACTCTCATATTTTAGTTGCATTCTTTGATTCTTATATACTCAGAATATAACAATCAAAGAACAAAACAGATTTCTCGCAAAAGCAGAGAGGAATTTAAAATTCATTTCTCATTTGTTTCTAATTGCATAACAGGAAGCAATATTGATATGAAAATAAAAGATTTCCCAATGTTAGAATCTTCTTATGTAGTTAAATTAAAAGTATTATCACAAACAGCATAATCTTTAGAGTAAGCAAAGCATTTTTGACATGGATAATGGTATTTTACCAAATAAAATGCAATTCAGCATGTCATGGTTTTCTGTGAAACAAATCATGAAAATGAAGATGGGTTTTGCAATTATATATGATCAACAGTTAACAAGCAAATTTGTAAGCTTGAGCCCAAAAGTATACTTCTGGTTTCAATCTTGGTTTCAAAAATTTTCATAGAGTTGGGTTGAGTTGTACAAAAGTGATTAGTTTTGGTTTTAAACATTTACTAATTTTTAACACATCATTGATGTTAGTTAATTGTTTACTATAATTGTATGCAAACTGCAGAACTTCATCTTTGTGAAAATCTTTTTTAAGTGTCAGTAACTGTGATTTGTCTAGAAGTATCTTTCATAGCAATATGGGAGCTACTCATAAATTTTTGATCATTATTTTTAATATTTTGTGAAACTGGCCAAATGTCTATTTTTATGATAAGAATTTTATATCTAAATGTGTAATTTCTACCACTTACTGTTCTTACTACTGGCTGTTGAATAAATACAAGAAATAAAAGTTTTTCCTACAAATGTTGAAATTTTATAAATGTTTTGCTAAAAACATCCAAAATCATTGATGTAATTTCAGTCAGAACTGCAATGATGATTCCAAGATGAATCAAAATCATCATCCATTGTCTGTCAATACTTATATTCTTTCCTCTCACAGAAAGTACAAAAGCAGCCCTTGTCATGATTACTAAGCAAATGGAGATGGTGCACTACAACAAATATCTTTGATTGGCAATGCGATGGCAAACCACTTCAAACCATTTTTCCAATAAGAAACCTTATGTGTCATGCTTCACTGACAAAGGCAGCTGCTCTCGACCGAGGGTTACTTAATTTAGGATTTTCAAAAGAAAGCTTGCAGGTTCTTTCAGAAGTTTGAAAAAACATAGAACTTCATACTTCCATGACTATTTATCAATGTGAATAAAAACAAATCATTGTGTTTAAGTCTTATACTTTCTTAAAATGATGAATGTGTTTCCAAAAACCTGAAATATTTGTTGTAGTAACATTGACATTTGCAATATTTTGCCCTTCTGTACTTTACATAATTTTAATGTCGATATAGGTTTGATTGCTATTAAAGGCTAATTTTTAAAAATGTTGAAGATACCTGTGCTGTTAGTAAAAGATCTTTTAAGTATTACTATAAAATTATTAAATGCAATCTGTCAACTAGCCATCAATGAATTGCTGCATGTCCTTATATAAGTGGTAATATGTTGCTGTGAGAAAATGCTGGCATTGACTTCAGCATGCAAGTCCAAAAACTTTGAAATTTGCTGTCTGTGAGTGGTATCAAAATACCTGATATTTACTTATTTATCTACAAACAGTCAATGATGGCAGGCCAAGTCCTGAAGAGGTCATTGGCAATGGAAAGGTTAACAAAAATAGGGACACACATACACATACATACAAAACATTACAAACAGAAAACACGGTGGATGGTGAAGTTATATTAAAAGGGTGGATGCTTTGACAAAAACAAACACGTCTGATTAAACAGGCATAAGGACAAATTTTTAGATAGTTCAGGATACCTATATTTTGACTTTTTTTGACTATGCATATAGAGTAAGTTCAGTGATAAACCGTAATACACAATTTTCATGAAAATTTGGTTAAAATGGATTTTTAATGCTATTCAAAACTTGAAAACAACTTTAAGAATTGTAATCATTATAGGCTTCATGTTAATTTGAAATAAACAGCAAAGTTTATGTATTGAGTCCATCCCAAAATGTCAAAGATTTAGAACTTCAGTTTAGACTAATGTGACTGAAGATTTGCAAATGCAATTTCCATTTGATAAAACAAACTTTGTGATAATGCCATTTCAGAGGTAAGATTTGTAATTTGATTTGTGTCACTCTTTTACATGCGTTAACTAGCAATACTTGATTGCTTTTACAGATTCTGGTGTATAAGTTCACATCAGTTTGTGATTTTTGGGCATTAAGTCAATCCAGGATGATGAAACTTGACTTGGTAGAAGATGCCAACAAAAGTAGCAGGATTTTGGCTGTTGGAGAAGATGGTAATAATTTAAAAAAGCATACACAAACTTGCCCATCGGAGTCTTGTTTGTAAAAGGGTCTTAATAGTTTCAATTTTTTGTTTAATAATGTTGGAATGAACCAGGCTCAAAAGTTAGTTTTCTCAGAAAAAATATTTAATTTCTCAATATTTATTAGTTTCTCAAAAGTAGGTTTTGTTGGTGAACAATAATGTTGCTGTTGTGCGCAAATGTGCTTCATAAGAGGTGGTTTTCATTTTTCATGAAAATACTTACACTACATTTAATTGGCAGCTCTGCTGTAAAGATGATACTCAGTTAGTTCATTTCTTTATACTTGCTTATTACTCCTTTTGAGAGTGTCACAAGTTTGTGACATTCTGCATTGGTGGTGAGCATTATAGCACCATGCAGGAACTGTTTCCTTGCACTTCCCATTAATGCCGTGCATGGGACTGGATAGACCACAAGCACTGCTTTTCAAGTCTTGATATGACTTGGTGGTGCATCCTCAACCAACTGCACCACCTAGACAGTCAGTAATGAAATGCATAATTGTTCTACGTCACCTGGTAATAGCTAATTCAGTGGCAATGATAAAGTTGTGAGTAATGTGGTGTATTGTGCGATATCTCTAGACTAAATCCCAACAGAAAGTTGCAGTTATGATTGGCTGAAAAATGTGAAAAAGTTTTTCTTTTATTGTTCTATCTGTTGCAGCAAGTACTCTGTCATCGTTTTTGCTAACTCAATGCAGCCATTTCTATTTGTTCCTGGTCCATACTTAACTGACAAACAGTATAAACAGGTATACCTTGCACTGGTATATTTGTATTAGACCTAATCATTATCTGGTCAAACTAATGAACCAATGGGACCACATGCACACTTACCTTATATTGAAAAACCTGACTGATTAAATAATTATCGTGAGCAATGAAACTGCAATATATTTTAATAACTGCTTTTGAGCATGTTTTGTGTAGAACCAAGTTACAGCATTGTGCAGTTTTTGTTGACTATGCCAAAACAAATTTCAGTTGATTAACCTCTTTTTCTTTATCAACAACCTGTTTATAAAAAATTAGTAAGAAGATTTTTGTTGACAAGGAGTTGACACTGTAGTATAAGTTGTTATACAAAACAACTTAATTTATGTGTTTTCAATGCAGGAAGCATGAGGTTGTTCAGACAAGTTACCTGTGGAACTAAAGTCTTGTGCACAGTTTTGCCTCCGCCAGTTATTTCAATAGGAGATGTTAAACTATGTGTATCTTATGGAAGGCATCATAACAAATTTTTTGTGTTACTTGATCCATGGAGAATATGGGTGTATTCTGGCAAAACTGAACCTGCATGCAGGTATTCTTGCTTTTTTATTTTTATGTTTGGCTGAGATTCATTATTAATGTCACAGTTATGAGTCAAAAAATGAAAAAAACTCTAGAATACTGAATCATGTCCCATTACAAAGTAGGTGTTAGCAGGTATGTCCAAGCAATACTGAAGATGAAGAAACACTGTAGCAACACACTAAGAACTATTGTGATTGCTCATTTGTATATATTGTATAAAGTTGAGGTACATTGTGGGAGTAAACTGAAGACTTGTAAAATGCATCATGTTTTTGCAGTGAACTGCTTAATAAGTTGTAAGAAGATGCACGCTGTTGAACAAATTCTTATGAATTGTTTTTAAATCAAGGCATTAAATGTCGTGGTGACCCAGCTGACCCGATGCTAACAAACACTTACATTCCTGGGGCTGTACTGCAAATTTGAGACATTGTTGTAGGCTGTGCACACAGTTCTTCACTACCAGAATGTGTGTACTTGTTCTACACTTGGCAAAAGCATGCATTGGCATGAAATATGCATGAAGCAAAGTGTTTTTAATTCTTTGTGTCTTTTGAGCTTAGAGCGAAGCTGCCTCTGAGCTTTTTCTTGCACAGTGAAGTGATTTCACTTGCTTCTAAATGTCAATATTATGCTTCAGTGAGGCACAGAGTAGAAAAGCAAGATGTTTGATTTGCTCAGAAAAGTAAGATATGTGCCATTTAGAGTAACATCTGGAGCTATAGGCTGTTCCTACTTTTTGGGAACAGCTATCTTGAAATTAACTGATAAAACCAAAATTCGCAGCAGCAAAATATGTTATCATTTTTACTGCTGTTTCATGGCAGTCATTTTGTACTACCAATCATTTGTCAATTAGTTTTCCTTGTTAATTGAGTTTGGTTTCCAGTCAGAATTGTTTTGTTGAACTGGAAAAAAAGGAAAGTAAGTGTATTGTTTTTTGTGACAGAATAATGGTTCACACAGTCATTAGATCATACAGCATTGTGTAGAATATAGGCTAATGCAGAAGTTAACATAATTTAAAAGAAAAGTTCTACACAAGCAATGAACATTTACTAGTTCCTTTGCCTCAAAGGATTGGTGAAAAACCATGAGGTCATCTAGTCTACCAACCCTGCGATACAACTTTCAGTACCATCACTAGTAGTCATGTGAAAAGAAAAGACAAGGTGATAAAAACAAAAACACATGGTATTTACAGATGAGTACATGCCTATGTACACATAGGTATCATGATGAGATATTTAATTTCACAGGTGTGGTGAGAACAAACACTGAAATTAATGTGCATTTGTTTGACAAGACAAGGATGTGTTTATGAATGTGTTTACTTTGTCATTTCTCATGAGTGAAGTCGACATATTCCACAGTTCCTGAGACTGAACTACAGGCGAAATTATTACTGCATGTTCATTGTGGTGTAGTTAGTTTCATTATTTCAAGGAATATCCAAACATAAGATAATTTAGCCGGAAAAACCATGACTGCAGCAATACCTCAATCTGCCAAAGTCATCTGTCAGCATTGCACAACAAGATCAGTTTTACCAGTTGCATATTTCTAAGCATATTTTCTGTGGATATAGATGGGTGAAAAACTGGACGACTTAGACTTTGAAAACAAACTTTTATTGAGATTTTGGTCTCTATTAAGCAGCATAACTTTTTCCTTCTTCAGATAATGCAGTGCAAGCTAATTCTTCATGGCCTTAGCAACAAAGCAAAGATTATGCTACACTGAGTAAGAGTTTATCTGATTTTCATAGTAATTCATTGAGTCTGGGTTTTCAAAGAGTATGACTTTTTGCTGTATACTCATCATAATTTTTTTCACTGAGGGATTTGATGCACTCAGTATAAAAAAAATAGGCTATGTGTTGAACTCAACTAAAAGTGGCAGGTCTTTTTAATTCATTGCAACTTTGTAAACAAGCACATGACTTTGTGGGGTCACCTCTATTTATTGGTGACATGCATGTGAAAAGTGTCTTGTGCATCTTGCATTTCTATTGAAATATTTCATTTTGTCTATGAAACATCTTGCATTAAAACTTTTTCAGTCGATACAATATTTTGTAAATTGCAGTCAGGTATAGTGTTGCAGTTTTTTTTCCTTGAGCTTTGACAGCACCCCTAATATTTGAAATAACATGTTGTTTGACATTATTAACAAAGAAATAATGCGCATCATTGTGTTAAATATTTGATGGAGCCATCACTTGTTAACTGTTTCTTAAACAATGGCAAAAATTGGTAACTGCATGTAATTTATTATTTTGTTGCAAGAATTGCTGAATGGAATGTGGCTGAAATTCAGTGTGGAAAAAAAGAAAAAGATGAAAATTTTGATCACCATGAGAAGTCATCAAGCACAGAACTTAACATAACAAGAAGTGTAATGAAGAAACCATCATCAGCAGCTAATATCAATCACTTTTTTAGTGAATGCTCCACTCTTGCTTGCATAACATCAAAATATGGATTTAATTTTATTGGAGAATTTGGTGCTTGCTCGTGCTTGTCAAGGTTTGTGTTTATTCTTTAATAAAAAGTACATTTGTCATTTTTGAGAGTGCTGTTAACGTGTCCAGTCATGAGGTTTTGTGCCATTGTGGTTATGCAAATTTAAATGTACTGTATTTAAAACGCCCCGTATTAATTCTGGAAATTTTGTGATGTTTTTTCATCTCTGAAGGGTATTATCAAAGTTGTTATGAATGACTGAACATTATTTTGCATGAGATTAAAGGCTTTGTTACATGTTTTGATTCTTCATTGCAGTTTTTGTGCACAAGTATTAATCACTAACTTTTCCAAGGAGTAAGTTTTTTTTTGGTGTTTTGATCTTTCATGGAGTATTTCATTGCGTGTACCTTCACAGTATTTTATTGTTTGTACCGAATTTCCTATGTCTTATGCCTTTGGTAATGTTTGCAACTTACTTGTAACACTAGGAGCACATGTTATGATCTTTGAAACAAAAAAACTTCATCCAATTTTTTATCAAGTCATTGCTTCAGTATTTTTCATGCTAAATTTAGGGTTCTATCCCAACATTTTTTGATTTTGCTGCAGTATAGTACTGTTTATTGAAGCTTTTTCATGTCAGTTCCATAGAAAAAGCATGCTATAAATATTATATTCATCATCAAATTGTTAGTAAAATTTGGTATCATACATATCTAGTCAACTTGCTTACAATAAAACTTTGATCATGGCTGTGAGCTAAGAATCTTACTTTGAGGTACCATAGATATTCCAAACATACAGTGATAGGTCAGGAAGTGCTTATTGTGATACTTAATTTTTTTAACACAAAGTCATAATTTCTGAAACTGATCATTCATATTTTCACAAAAGTTTTGATGGATGCAATGCAGCCTTGATAGCAGTTATGGAATGAAGTTTCCACTGACATCTGCTAGCTGTGGTGACTCCATAACAAGGCATAAATAAGCCAGTCAGTGATGTGATTCTGCCACTTCTGGATCTTTTATCTGTTGATGTTAGCAATCTTGTGTATTTTGCTCCTATTGCCAAAATACTGCTTCTGAAATCACAATAATATTTCTAGCATCTGCAATTGAAGCTGCTTTTTTTCTTAGCATCTTTTACTAAGTGGGTTCTTTTTCCCTAAAAGCATTTTTTATTTGAACCAAAGCGATAAAGCTGGGTTGACTTTATTTTTGAGCAAAGTCTGTTACCAAATGCTACTATTTTTTACAGTTGTCAACTCGTTAATGAAATGCATGATTTTTCTAATTGCATTATATACACCACAGAGCATAATGGGCATCTACAATATCAAGCAGATTTACATGTATAGTTAAATATAGAAGTACTGAGGTGCAAATTTGAAGTACCCAGGTATCAGGTAATAGTTGAGTTTCTTGATCATTGGTGGTGGTTGATGTCATGGATTCATGTTTCCACATTCAGAAAGCAATTAGTGTGGTCAAACAAAATTTTTTTTATTACACATAAATATTACATAAAGTATTTAATAAACTATTTGTGCTTTGACAACCAACTGACTTTTAGAACCATGATAATTATTTCTGCAATTGCACCTCCAATTTTGCAACATCCATGCACACTTTGGTCAGCATATTTGAATTTAAAGAAGTGTTCAGCTGATTCGTCACAAGGACAAATATAATCAAATGTGTTAATTTGCTTTTTTATATATATGTTTGGATCAAACTTATGATTCATATCGCAGGGGTTAGCAGTGGAACACAAAGACACAAAAGCACTTAGTCGTAACATATCATGGGATAGATGTTAATTGGTATATACCAACATTTAGAACCTTTGTCAATAGGCGGGCTTTACGTTTGTGCAGGAGGGGCTTGACATTCAAATTTGAAAAGAATTCCATTGATTTATATTGTTTCAAATTTCAATTTGGGAGGGGGCTAAGCCTACCAAAGCCCCCATAGTGATGGGACTGCTGACAATAACAGAAAGCAACAACCAATGAAGCAACAAACCAGCAGCTTCTGCATTTGCTAACCAGTTAAGCCCTACATAGTACAAGTAAAATGATCTATAAAAACATTAGACATTTCAAGTAAGCAGATTAAACAATAAATGAAGATGTAAATTGCTGAATAAATGCATACAGATTGCTTCCAAATATGGGATCAAATCCCTTCATGGATTCATTAACTTGATGTTGACAAATGGAGTTGAATCCATTCACAAAATTTTTAATAGAAAATTTGCAAAAGGATTCAACTCAGATGCCTTGGTAAATACCAGTTACTTGAATATAAATATGTACAAGTTTGAATCATGTTAAAGCAAAGAAATCATGTCCCAGCCAGCGATTCCTCAAAAGTTTGCAGCAAGCTTAGACCTCCTAAATATTGATGTTAACAAATGGATAAAATTTTAATAATGTAATGTGAAAATTTAATGGGTATCACCATGGGCTATGTGCTATTGTTTATTGCTTGGAAAGCAAGCATGGGCATACAAAAGGCATGAAACAAGGTATTTCTTATGTAAACTGAACACTGAACAAACTTGTCCCTGAGCTGTTTGCTGCATAGTAAATTGATTTCACTTGTCTGTGAATGTCATTGTTATCTTCCAGTGAGGCATGTAGCAGTACACAAATATGTTTGACTTGTTCAGAAAACTCCAACTCAACTCATATGGACTTTACAGGAATAGGTAGAGTTGCAAGCTGTTTCTATGTTTTAGGAGGAAACTCTACACCATGTATCTTGTAGTCAAAACCAATATTGTGTTTACCACCACAGATGAAACAAATAGTCAGAAGGCACTGTGTTCAGTTAGACATGCAGAGAAGCCTTGGAAATGGTGGTGCAACATAAGAAATTGCATTCTGTCACCAAACTATAAAAAATACATCAAGCAATAAATCACTACAGGCAAAATAAAGGAATTACAGCAAAGCTCTACATACCTGAAGTAACGCTAATATTTCCTTTAGCAGGGGTGCTTTTTACAAGGTTTAAAAATATAGGTAACTAATTTTGCATCAATCTGGCTTATAGTTTCAACTTTTCTTTAGCAGTTAGAATACCAAGTTGTTGACTATAAAATTTACCTTAACATTTTTTCAAAAATAAAAATGAGGGTTTTTAAATTTTTTTTCTAATTATTTAATTTGGAATCCTATATCATTTCAATATTTCCTTTAATTTTTTAATATGAAATTTTTATTTTTTATAGTACTTGCCCATTCAAATATTGATAATGAAATATTGTAACCATTTTTGTTTTGCACATACTTCTTTGCAAAAAGTCAATGATTATTCTTACAAATTTCTTTAGACATTTATTACTTCTGGGATTAAAAGATGGTCGCATTTTATTCTTTGATCAAAATGTCCAAGGTTTGATGTACTTTGAAATGGCAATCAGCAATGGAACAATTGTTGACATTTCGTATGATGCACAGAACCAACGTGTTTTAACCAGAAGTGATTCTTTCGATGCTGTTTTTCAGGTACTTAGTTGAAACTACAAAGTTTTTAATTCTGGGTTTAGTTTAAGGTATTTCATAACATTCTATATTGCATTAGGCTGATATTCTACTTATTTTAAGTAAGTTATGTCTGTTACGGGTTGCTGAAGTGTTTTAACTTTTTATTTGTGTACAAGTTGCTTCAAAAATAAAAACCTTGCTTTGTGTTAATTCTATATTGTGCATTGCTGATTTTCTGAAATTTTCTATGTTTCTTCTTAATGGAACTCTAAACAAGTTTTTTTAAAGGTATGGAGTCTCCCAAATTTTGATCCAATGTTCAAATTTTGTTTTCCCATCAATATCACAGTACATTGCTTAACAGATGATCTATTTGTTTGTGGTGATACAGATGGCCAACTTTTCTTCAAACAAATTCTTTGCCGTGGTAAGCCTGGTTAAGATTTTATCAAAGTGTTTCTAACTGAAGTAAAAAGTAATATTTGTTTAAAGAATTCTTGTTTAGGTTCCAAGTTCTTAGTTTTTGAATCTTTGCTATGTAGAAAATTATGGACTTTAGAAAATAATGAATTGCTCCATTTGTATAACCTGATTAGTACATAACTTTTGTGTTAAAACAGCTTAGAACGTTTTAGTATATAGCTAAAATCGGTTAGAATATTGTCTGAGGAAAATACACAAGGATGTTGATTTATAAGCAATGCATTCAAAATTTCTCAAGTTTCTCTGGCACATTTTTCATCTTTTGTAAATGCCTTATAATAATAAGCAGGCTCAAAAGAGCAACCCTTGGAAATCGTTTTTAGTTTTGGCATGCGTTCAAAACTGATCCTATTTGTAACGTTTCTTTTTCTGCTGAGTTGCCACAAAGTCCATGACACCTAACTTCATGTCTTAGTCTGATTTTGTTGATACTGAGGATATTGATTTTAGAGTACGTCCATGTATGCATCACAACTATGTTGTGATTTCAGGAAGGCATACATCCAGAGATTGCGTGTGGCCTATACTCATGGTTGCAGTGCTCTATACCAAGGCTTCTCAAACTGTGGCCCCCATTTGGGGTCGTGAAGTGTAATTTTGGGGTCACGAAACAAATTGGCTTGACAAATCAGATGTGAAAGTTCTTGCAAACTCTACAAGAAAGTTAAAATGCACCTGCAGTGAATCTGTTCAGGGGCAGTTCCGCGTTTCATGCTGTCAGTTTTTTACTAAAATGTGTGCCTGAGCTATCAAATGATAATGATAATCAACCAAGCACAACAAGTTGTGTTGTTATGTCACGATTGTTTTAACGCATTGACCAAAATTGACCTTACTACATTCATTCTGACACGAACGCATGCTTGTGTTTAGAACTTTTAAGTCTGGACTATACTAACTGCTTTGAGAGCACAATCAGCACACTGATTAGTTTCAGACAAATGTTAAAAGCTTCACACACAGTTACAGAAGTACTTGGGATTTTGATTAAGGAAAAGTTGGATCCGCGAACCATATACAATTGAGATTTCAGGAGGCTACACACATGCCACGCCCAGGATGAGTTTGAAGAGTTATTAAACGACAAAAGTTTGGAACTGGGAATTCAAAACAGAGTTTGTGATTTTTTGATAAGAACAAGAAATGATTACCCAGTCATTTCTGATCTAGCCAATCATAACCTCTTAACCGTTTGCACAACATATTTGCGTGATGTGGCATTCTCAACATTGGTAATCATGAAGTCCAAAAACTGATACTTTTTGAAGAATGTTGAGAATTTCTTTCTTCCTGCGTTCGCTAATTGTATCAATTTGCGAATGAATAATCTGTGTAAAAATCATCAAGAGCATCCATCCCATTAGTTATGCTTGATAACTTCTATAAACTGAACCTTTTTCTTAAATTTTTTCCGCCTTGCTGATTCCATTACGCGGTTGTTTTATTACTAAAATAATTATATTTGTGGATTGTATGCGTTTGTATGATTTCGCATGGAAAAAATGTCTCTTGAGATTTGTAATGGGACATTTACATGTATCATTAAATCTAGGCTATCCGTGAAGGGGTTGAATAGAAAAACCTTTTTAAAATTGGGTAACAGAACAAAAAAGTTTGAGAAGCCCTGCTCTATATAACCTGCTGTGGTGATCAAGTGTTAGTAGTCATCAGGTTAAATGTAACATTCCTGCCTTTCAGGCCTTATTGAGAGAAAATGTGTACCTGTTACTTGAACGATGCAAAATGTCTAACAACGTATGGTTGCGTGCTTTGATGCAGTCAGATTGTTTATATTCATCCTTATTATTTGAACACTACGACCACCTTTTGCTTTGTGACTGAGTGCCTGGATGTTACAGTGTTATTTTGAGGGCATATGCAGGCCATAACACATTTGTACTTCACCTGGCCTTAGCCAGGGTTGGACTCTAATTCTTACTATGCGATTTTCGTGTCCTTCTCTGGATGTAGTGTTCTACCAAGTGTTACGAATTGGGGATCATTTGTGTAAAGAAAGTGTCTGTAATTTTGTGACCCTACCCTTAAAACCGTTACAAAATGTTGTGTCTGTTTTTATCAACCTGCGTCGTGCAGACAGTGTGTGCTTGTGCTCTATGGACTTTCATGTCTGGTTCACACATTGAAATAAATAAGTACAAAATAAAGCATGCAAAAGTTTTCACTCAGAAAATTTGCCAAAGGTGTTTCGATATATTTTGTCAACCTTGCGAAAAACAGAATCTTCAACATGCACTTGATTGGTTTTCAAACATGCAACCAAGCTGGAATGAAAATTAGCATTGAAAAAACTGAGGTATTATGTCTCTCCAGAACCCTAAGGTATTGTTTGGTGCAAGTAAGTGGCAATACACTGCAACAGGTGGAGAAGTTCAAATACTTTGGGGTGGCATTTGTGAGTGATGGAAAGTAAACAGGGAGATTGATACACGGATTGGTAAAGCAAACGCATTTCTGCATGAGCTTAATCACTCTGTGTCAAAACAGGAGCATTCGAACACATCAAAGCTGTCACCTTTTAAATCGGTCTTTGGTCTGACCCTCACCTACAATCATGTATTTTGTGTGATGACTGAAAATGTGCAATCTCAAGTACAAGCAGCAAATATGGAATATTTACAAAGAGTTCACAGTGACACTTTGTGACAAAGTGTAAAGTTGCAAAGTAGGTAAAGCCCTGAATGTCGAGTCACTTCTTTGAATAAAGATCTCAGCTGCAATGGTTTGGCCATGTGTCCAGAATGTGCCAGAACAGATTGTTGAGGCAAGCCCTGCTGGTTACATGCACGGAAATGTGACCTAGAGGTGGTCTAAGGGAAAGGTGGCATGATGCCATCTCTGATCTTGCTTGGTCCCATCTTGGCGTATAGCCAGCAATACTATAATAAAAGATTGCAGAAAACCATGAGGTATTTTTAATCTTCATAAAGCTATTGCCCCAAAACCCTCCCCAGAATGAATGGACTAACGACCTTGAAAAAATATCTACAAAGCTTAACTGTTTCAATTCCATAGGTGCACAAATTTTTGACAGTAATTTCTGTTTCATAGACAACAACTGTGTAAGGCTTCTTAATGTTTATTTCTCAGAGTTTCATGTGTATTCCTTTCTTTAAAACAGGTTTCTATATCCATGGGCACCAGGCGGCCTAAAATTTGCTAAGGACTTTAATATCTTATTTAAATATTCGATAACAAGATATTTTTCAAAGATTTCAGTTTTTTATGTATGTTTTTTTAAGATTTGGCAACAATAATTACTATGCAATACACATATAAATATTCTTATTTTTACAAATGCTCTGCATTGCCTGAAAGTTAGTAAATGTTTGACAGACCTGCACAGTATGGATATGCAGTNGGATAAAGAGAGTTCTAATTTTGATCAAAGTAGATTTTTGGTAGAGCATAAAGCGTCAGTAATCACCATCAAGGCTTGTGCTGCTCAGAAGCTTTTGTGTTCATGCAGGTATTGATGTTTTGCAGACTGTTTCAGCAGTTTTCTGAGTAACATTATCTTGGTGGTTGTCATATATGTTCTACTTTGCATGAGCTATATTGCTGATTTTGTTTAAAACACTGTTTTGCTTGTGTGCACAATTATTTTGTCATTCTTGTATCATCGCTTTCCATATTGTCAATAACTTCCTGTCACAATTTCATAATCTTATAACTGCAGCTCTGATGGCATGATTAAAGTATGGAACTATGATCAACTTCTCCTGACTGAGATTGTACTTGATGATACACTTTCAGAGTGTGTGTTTTTTAATTCAACTGGTGATCTTCTTGTTGGTTGGAAAAAGCACCTGTTTGTTATAAATCATCAAATCATTGCTTCTCATACAGACTGCATGCCTTCTCAAACTCTGGATATATGTGACTGTGGTATGCTTGTAAAATCATTATGTCTATCTGATAAATAGTGCTTTTAATTTTTTTGGAAATTTCTGGATACATTATGCATTTTGCATGCAACTCCTGCAGTTTGGTTTTACACTTTTCTGTTTTATTTTACCATCTCTATTAGTTCCACATTGTATGCACTACTTTGTAGGAAGCACATTTGAAAAGTGAAAAACTTGGTGTTGCATTACAGCTATGTTATGAATTATATTGATACTTCAAATGTACAAGTAGAATGTTGTCAGGGTTTTGCATCACGGAAAAGAAGAAAGATTGTTTGATTTACTGCAGATTGTGCTGTCCTACAAATGGTGACAAAAGTGTGGCAAAAGATAAAAGTAAAAAAAATAATTGTTTTCTGTAAGGAAAAAAGCAATATACGCATTTATGCCATATATTTATTCTATTTTATCTTCAGCTGACAAGATATATTTTTATTGGCATTTATTATAAGTTTGTGTGATTTTAACAATCATAAGAAAGTTTGTTAGCTAAAAATTCATGTTTTCACCAAACAAAAAGCAAAGAAGCTCAACCTTCTTTCATTTTTCTCCTATGATTACCACATCCTTCTTTGAACTCTTTGTAGTTTTTTTTTATCAACTCATTCTCTTCATTCTAAAGTTATTGGTTGCAAAATGTTCTTGCAAACAAGGGTATTTATAGTCTTTATTCTAAAGTTTGTGGTTAGACAAAGTTCTTTACAGCAAAAGTAGTTTTTGACATGCTATCTTAACCACACATCATACATAATGAAAATATTTTGTTTAAAGAGTCTGACATTTTTGAGGATCCAGCATTCAAGCATGATGTGCAAGTAGTTCCTGATGATGATGTTCCTTTAAACATGGAAAGATATTTGGTACCATACAACTTTTTGCAACTTAAAGATACAAACTTTTCTCCCATCAACCAAACTTTTCCTAAAGAAGATGTGAGAAATAAATAAATTATTAATTGTGTTGTTGGTTGTATTCTATACTTGAGCTATCTTTTCAACCTGCTAACACATTAAAACAGCCTTGACTAGAAATCAGAAGATTGCTCTGAAAATACAATTTCTGTTACCAAAAGTTACTAATAATAAATATATTTTTATTTCATGCGTTTTGTATTTTTAGATTAGCATGTAGGTTTGTCATTCACATTTGGTTAACTGTTGAAAATAGGTTTTGTGCACTTGTGCTGAGCATTTTGATGCATTTCACATGTGTTTGTAAAGATGGTGAAACTCATCCGTTTTTAGCAGCATATTTAAATTCAGTTTTTCATGTTAAGCAATTCACGCCAATACATAAAATGCAATTATACTGCTGATACAGTACTGTAGATTACTTTTGTATGTTTGTTTTGAAAAACCTAGTAACTTTTAGTTTTTCATTTTAAATAATAGAAAATTGTGTTAAATAATAGAAAATTGTGTTTAATGAATTTTCATGATGGAACTTTCTCATATGACTTGTAAATATAAAGTAAAGTTATTATAAGTACACCTTGCACCTGAAATCCCATTATAGCACTTGGGTGATGGATCTCAGATGCACCTAATTGTGGTTGTTGTTACTTCAGGTTTCCTATCTAAATATTTTATGCATACTTGATACCTTTGTTTTGTCATTTAATGCAAGTATGAACATTGTAAATTGCAAGTAATCAATAGTTCCAATCATATTCTGTTGGAAATAGAAAAAATTACATCTAAATTGGTTATGGCTAGGCTAAATATTTTGTATCTACTGTGAAGAGGTACAAAACCATTATTTTTTTGTGAAAAACTAGAGTTCGATTGTCATTGAATAAACATCACGTTTATGTAAATTGAAAGCTTTTTCACTTCACAACTTTTTATGTCTTTTTTGAAATATGTGTAATGTTTGAAATGTTTGTTTTTCTGAAATGTTTGTTTTTCTGAAATATTTGTAATCTTGTAATGTTTTTATCAAAAAAATATATCTGAAAATGCACTGCTTTTCAGATATTAGATATTAGACATTAGATAGTTATAAACCTTTTTCTTTTGTGAAAAGAATTTATACATTAAACTTAAAGTGCTTATGTGTCTCGGCTCATCGTGGTAAGCTCCAGCTTTGCTTCAACTGGTTGGGCGGAGTAAGTTTTGATTTTACTAACAAAATTTTTCTGTTTTAGAATGATTATGACCATACCTGCTCTGCACCATCTCCAAAACCATTGCATGCTCATACTGAAACGTACCTTTCACCAGCTTCATCTCAAGGTTGTCTGGCATACGTATGCCTCACTGAAATACACAATACAACCAACTGTAACTTCGTTGGAACTTCTTCAGGTGGTTCCTGTTTAGAATGCAAAGAACTGGAATGCACATTTGCAACTGTTTCTCTTAAACTTCATTTGCTCTGGCTATTATTGTGATTATTAGACTGTTCAGCACTTCCAAGCTTTTGTACACTATTGGTTATATAAGGAATATAAAATGTTCCAATTAATTGTACATTTTTGTTTATGAAGATGTTTCAGTTGACAATGCTCAGAAACACAGGTGTTTTACACAAATTGTGCTAGTTGTTTGTTGGTCTCATGTGTCAAAGTGCAATGAACGTAGTGGCTAATCTTCACCTGACAAAGTGCCCTCATGTAGGCTTCTCAGTGTACCTCATTTTCTGAAATGAAAGCACTTTCAAACTGACTCTGATGTTATCAGCCTGGACGTTTGGAAGCATTTGGATGTGTGTTGAACAAACTGTTGAATCCCCCCTGTTGTAATGCACAATAGTCCTTTTGAGAATAGGATCCACACACATAAATTCATAGTACATGTGCTCCTGTGCAACAACGATTGTGCTATGCTTGTTGCTTTTATGTTTGAAACATTTGGCTGCGTGGTGTCAGGGTGCCCATGTGGTGTTGAGAGTACTGAAAAAGTATTGAATTGTGAAATCGATTTTCAATACTTTGGAAAAGTATTGAATTTGGCCAAAATGTATATAAAGTATTGAAAAAGTGTGGAAATTCTAATTGGAAAAGTATTCATAAAGTTTCTAGCAGAATCATCTCTTATTTCAGTAATTAGTTTAAATCCGTAAGCAATAAGATTGTTACTAATTCAAAATTTATGGAACATGCCAGAGAAACTGATGTGTATGATTGTGTTCATGAAAGGGTAATAGACACATTAGGATGCACCGTCACTGCACAACTGTTAGTGGATGGCCCACAACGTGTAAAATTGTGTTTCATGATTAAAATTTTGGAAAAATGAAGATAAATACTGGTATTGATTTTTTCATGTAGTGTTGAAAAGGTATGGAAAAAGTAAGTAAAATGTTTTTTTTAAATGTGTGGGAACCTTGTGTGTTTCCCATGCGTGGTCACCATTAATAACAGACCGTCTTTCTGCCCTGATCACACCAAGGGCTCCACCACCAAGATGCCTTGGTCCAGTCAATTTCTCGAATTATAAGCAGTTACCAGGTTCTATAAAAACGTTTGCTGAATTCATTCGTCTGCAGTTATTTATTAGAGAGGTAATTGTCTTGGAATCTTGCCAATACCTTCAGGATTTAGTTACGTTTTTGTTGTCATCTACATTTGACTAAATGTCTGTCGGGAATTCCTCCACTGTTAAGCCACTCGTTACATTTTTGGACAGGTACTTTGGTGCTTACTCATAAGATTTCTTTTTGTACGTTGCTATCAGTAGCTAGTCTTGAATAGCATTAACCTGATCTTCCATTACTCATCTGTCATGGTTAGGGAAAGATTGATTACAATATCCTCACTTATGCGTGCATGATATTAAAACATGTTATTTATTTGTGGAAGATGTGTGTGTGGACGTGCATTGGTTTTAGGAGAAAATTCTGACTTGACGTTTGGAGGTAAGAGTAGTCGAGAAAAGGGGTGCCAGATAGCGTACAACTTATACAGCAAGCCTGTGTTGTGTGGCAGAAGGTGAGATAGCAAGAGGAAGGGGATAGTGCTGAAAACAATCATTGAAAAACGCAGTACCCATTTTAGAGGAAAAATAACCCTCAATTACCTCGACAGAATCGCCGTTTTGCATGGGTGCACTTGATTTTTCGCCCGTACTAAGCCTTTTTCTTTCTCTGTTACTTATTCTACCTGTTAGTTTTACAACCTACAGTAACAGTTGGTGTGTTTTGTGCAGTGCGTAGTCTATTTACCCCTTAACTTGTTAAATGACGTGAGGTGTTATTAACTTTTGTTGAATGAACACTTGCAGTCTTCAAAAACAAAGTTTGTGGTTTTCCTTGTCAAGAAATAGTCACAACACAATGTAATCAGCATGTCTCCGTTGCAGATTTTATGTTACCCTTGTGTGGCTTATCTCCAACTTCAACACCTTCTAAATCTGTTGCAAGTGAAGATTATTGTGATGATCAGGAAGCTGACGATGAGGACTTTTACGGAAATGCAGAGACAGTTCAGTTTAATAGGAAATTGTGCTGTAGTTTGCTGATCAATTTGAATAACAATACATTTGCTGATTGTACTCTGTTTATGGTTATTTTCTAAATTTTTTTCTACATTCAGCAGAATAGTTCCAAGCGGACCGTCGATTCTGCTTTTTTCATTTCCAAAAGATTTTGGCTTGCATGCTTGTTTACCAACAAAGGTTGCAATAAGTTCAGAAATGAGTTTTTTGTGTTGTGATTAGCGGTTTACTGATTTTCAGCTGTTTGATTGTTTAACCATAGAAGTTAATTGCTTTACAACAATTTATCTCACACCAGCTTGTGGGTTTACATTTACAGCATACACTAAAACTTGTTGAGATATTTTTTCTGTATCTGCTTCGAGAATAAGTCATTTTCATCGCGCATTTTTGAGTTATGTCGTGGAAATGGTAAAAATTTAGTAAATTTGTGCAAAAAAGACAATTTTTCTCCTCACCAGTATTTTATCTAGAATTTAAGTCGGCTAGTTAGATGATATTAATTGTGGTTTACTCCCAGATGTGACAGCAACTGCATCGGTTTTTGGTTCATATATTTCTTTCAGAAAAACAATGTCGAATTCCTCGCTTATTTGTTGAAAAGTAGTAAAATTATTTTTACCACTTAGTCACCTAGCAGCCAAAGCAGTTCATTTGTTATTGCAGGTGGCTACAAATACAGTGGACATGGCGCAGCAGGTTAATTTGGCCAAAAATGTCCTCAAAGCTGTGAATTTGATGAAAAATGAAGAGTGCAACGAAGAAAATGCAGAGTGCAACGAAGAAAACTATGGAAATATCATAAACTCTTTAAAGTCTAAGTTAGTGCCGAAATCTATTCTTTGCGATAGTGTGTTTAGTTCATGCTCTTCCGTTAATTGAAGGTCGTCCGAGTCACGGATCGATGCTCATTCCACAATAAAATCTGCTGTGAATTCTGTTGTACCAGCACAAAAGTTCACGCAACACAAGTCTTTAAGTTCACTTTCCAGTCACAAACGTTCCGTAGAAACTAAAGTAAGTGTCTGTGTTCTTCTGCTTTGTTCCGTGGCCATGCAGCGATTCATAATATTTTTGTGATTATCTCAGATTTGAATGGTGTCGGATGTACTTCATTGCCATGCGTTACTCCAGTAAAGTGACTTACCTAAGTGTACACGGTGGAAGATGTAAAATTCTTTTTTGTGTTGGAAGATAGTGATGGTTAACTGGTAATTGTCGTCATGGATTTTTTCGAATGACTTATTCTTGCAATTTCTGGTCAGGTACTGAACTTTTCCAAGCCTGAATAGGCGAATTATTTTATCTAGGTGCACAGCCTGATTGTTAGATGCCGCATGCATTGTAATGGCCTTAGAACTGCTTTTGCTGGCTTGAACTTTACCTCATCGCGCATGTGCACTCGAAGCTCTTGGCTAGACTAGCGGCACTGGTTTAGTTCCGCAAAACACCGATTTATGCTACGATGGCTGCTTTTTGATAATTAGTTGATTTGTTGTTCAAAACAATTCTATTCTAATTAAAAATAATGCCTGGTTTTCAATATCACTATTTTTTGCAGACATACTCTTTCTGTCTTTTTTCGATATAAATCGCTTTGTTTTTTCAAACCACTTTGGAGAATTTCGCTTTGAGAATATGGTCAGCCTGAGATGGAAATCAATGACTAAGGCTATGCATTCTGTCCCTAAGAGTTTTAGGATACTTATGAATTGGATTGGCAAAATTATTTTTTCTTTCAACGTGAAAAACTTTACAAACACATCTGAATATCGGT